>ERZ779869.21-NODE-21-length-215495-cov-36.546449_pt1 | contig 215495 bp, 202 predicted proteins | sample MGYA00511557_ERZ779869 | MGnify/ENA primary metagenome ERZ779869 (study PRJEB29588, sample SAMEA2154620) | human gut metagenome | biome: human gut; feature: human-associated habitat; material: faeces | place: Denmark | collected 2008/2010 ... | reverse complement strand
ATCGCTCCTGACGTCGCTCGAATCTGCAAAAATAAAATACAGTGCCGCAGCTAAGGCAATGATATTTTGCCGAATATCCTGTAATCGTCTTAGCGCAGACGGCGCAGTTCGCGTGATCGCTCCTGACGTCGCTCGAATCTGCAAAAATAAAATACAGTGCCGCCGCAAGTCATCAGTTATTTAGCCGCAAGCCTTTTGACAAGCTCCTCGTCAGGCGTAACATAAAGCGTACGGTTGTTTGTAAATATAACCATTCCTGGTTTTGCTCCGTTTGGCTTCTTTACATACTTTATCAGCGTATAATCCACGGGAACCTGTGACGAATTTTTGCCCTTTGAATGATAAGCCGCAATTACCGCTGCTTCCTCCAGTGTTCTGTCGGGAGGAGTTTCTCCGCCGCAGGAAATAACGGTATGCGACCCCGTGATTCCCTGAGTATGAAGCCATATGTCCAGCTTATCGCTGTCCTTGCAGGTAAGCCTGTCGTTCTGCTTATTATTTCTCCCTACCCTGATCTCATATCCGTCCGAAGATACAAACCTTATCGGCGGCAGGCTCTTTGGAGGCTTTCCCTTTATCTTTGAAGACTTTACATACCCCTGCTCCGCAAGCTCCAGCCTAAGCTGTATAATATCCGTTTCGCTGTCCGCTCTTGTAAGAGAATCGAAAACTGAGTCTATATATTCAAGCTCCTCCTCCCCCTGCTTTATAAGTCCTATCAGCTTTTTCTCCGCAGTATCCGCTTTACGGTATTCCTTGTAGTATTTCTGCGCATTCTGAGAAGGAGTAAGCCTTTTGTCAAGAGGAATTTTTATGACAGGACAGTCCGGCTCGTAGTAATCTCCGACCTCTGCCGTTCCCTGTCCCTTTTCAAGGCAATAAAGATTCGCCATAATCAGATCGCCGTATTTTTTTAGCTTATCACGTCCGGCACATTCCTTCAGCTCCTCACGCTGATTTGCAGTTCTTCTCGCTATTCTTTCTGAGGTACTTACAAGCATTTTAAAGAGATCCTGCGCCCGCTGCTTCATTCTCGCCGTTCTGTCCCTTTCGGAAAAGAAATAATCAAGCACTACGCTCGGAGATCCAAACTGCTTTGTTACCATAAGAGCGCCGTACTGATTTACTGCCGTAAAACAAAAATCCTTCAGCAGTCCGTCCTTTGTTTTTAATACAGTATACTTATTTTCTCCGTTTCTTATTTCAGCGGCCGTTTTCCTGAGGTAAAATTTAAGCCTGTCAAATTCCTCGTCAGTCATATCCTGTACTGCGATTTCTGTTCCCCGGGCAGCAAAATACTCCGCTTCTCTTGCAAAGACAGGAGAGATTCCCTCTATTGCTTTCATTAATGCCTTAGACAGACTTAGCTGAGGATACCTCCCTATCTCCGCACATATATCCTCCGCTTCAGAATCAAGCAGCGAAAGCTTAGGTTCTCTGGGCGGCAAAGTATACGCCATACCCGGAAGTACCATTCTTACTGCGGACATATCCTGACCTACACGCTTTATACTGTCAATTATTCTTCCTTCGGAATTTATAAGTATAAGATTCGAGTGCCTGCCCATTATTTCAGCCGCAAGCGTCAGCCGGCATATATCTCCCATCTCGTTGGCGGAATCAAAATCAAAATAAAGTATCCGCTCAAACCCGTCCTGTCTGATGTCCACAAGCTTTCCGGACGACAAATGCTTTCTCATAAACATACAGAACATTGGGGGAGTTTTCGGATTTTCTATCTCTGCCTTTGTTACATGAACTCTGGCAGTTCCCGCTCCCGAATTTAAAAGCAGCTTATATGCGCCATCCTTAGTCCTTATCCCGAAAACAAGCTCCTCTCTTGAGGGCTGATGTATCTTCTCTACACGTCCGCCTATAAGAGGTGAAAGCTCGTTTTTTACCAGTCTTAAAAATACTCCGTCAAGGGCCATAATTTTTTGATCTCCTTAAAATTCATATGATAAAATATCTTTGTTGCTCTCAGCCACAGAAAACTCAGCCTGCGGAAATTTTTCCGACAGAATATTTTTCATATATCCGCAGAATATATTTTCGGTATGAAAATGACCGCCGTCGATTACGCATATTCCTGCATTGTGAGCGTCTGTAAATATATCATGCTTTACGTCGCCGGTTATTAAACAGTCCGCCTTTTTGGACATAGCACTTCCTAAAAAACTTCCTCCGCTGCCTGAGCAGACTGCTATCCGTGACAGCATACGGTCATCTCCCAGATCATTATATCTTACAACCGTATTGCCAAGCGCAGATCTGACCCTTGCCGCCATAGCTCTGCAGGAGAGCGGCTGACGATCGCAAACATATCCGATAGGTGCTCCGTTTTCCACAGCAAGCGGTTCTTTCGGCACAAGTCCAAGCTTCTCGCACAAAATATCGTTCATCTTAGCCGAATCGAAATTCGTATGCGCCGAAACCGCAGAAATTCCTGCCCTGCAAAGCTTGACCGCAGGATTATTCTCATCAAGAGTTTTCAGTCCCCTGAAGATCACAGGATGGTGAGTAATGATCAAATCAGCCTTTACCCGCTCAGCCTCGGCAATAATTTCATTTGTAATGTCGAGAGCAATAAGCGCGCGCCTTACCTCACCGCCGTTAAATAGCACATTAAGACCACTGTTGTCGTAACCCTCCTGCAAAGAGTACGGAGCGATCTCGTCTATGTAATTGTAAATATCCTTAGCTGTTATCATTCTGATCCTCCTCTTTTTTCGGGTTTCTGTCTTTAATTAAGGCATTGAGAAATTCGTACAATCCTATCAAAACGGCAAATACAACTAGCGGAATACCTGAAAACAGAGCTAGTCCCATATGAGCCTCGCTGAGATAGAAACTGAATACATTACTGTACTCCTTTGCCGTCTCTTCAGTTCTCATCATGTCAAGGTATCATACGGAAATTTTTAATTTAAGAACCTTGGCGGTTTCGATCATTTTATCTCCTTCGGATTTTTTCCCTTCCGAACGGAGCATTCCCCTGCCAGCCGTTTCAAGCCTTTCAGCCTGACGAAGCAGATATTTTTTTCCGTCCTCGGTATCCGCAGTAACCATTCCTGCGTAAAGATAAGCCGTATCGCATTTATAATCAGGAGCTCTGCCTATGTAAACCGCCTGCATGACCGAATAGACAAAACGTCCGTCCTCACAGGGAATTTCTCTTATTATCCTGAAGCCGTTATCATAAAGCCACTTTCTCAGATGATCCCACTTTGTCATAGGCTGAAGAACTAGATTTATTCGGTTTTCCCTGATCCATTCCGCCCTGTCTATAATTGAAGCAATAAGCTCTCCGCCCATTCCGGCTATGACAATATCTGTAACTCCGTCGGGGCATATTTTGTCCAGTCCGTCGGATAATACCAGCTGTATCTTATTTTCAAGTCCAAGTCTTTTTACAGTAGCCTCAGCGGCTTTAAGCGGCTTTTCGTTTATATCGCAGGCTATACAGATTTCACATATTCCCTCAGTAATAAGATAAGCCGCCAGATGACCGTGATCTGTACCGACATCTACAGCCTTTTTTCCGCTGCAAAGCTCAGCGCAGGCAAGAAGTCTGCGGTCGTTCATTTAAATCTCTCCCGAATTACAATATATCAAAATACGCTGTTTCAAAGTCATAAGACCATGAACAGCGTACCCTGAGCATAAATAAAAAATTTAACCGCCGATATGCGCGTTAAGCTTTTCGATCATACTTTCAACGTCAACTCCATGAACCTCACAAGCCTGTTCAAGAGTTTCCCCTCTGGACGAAGGACAGTAAAGGCAGTGCATACCCATTTCAGTAAAAAACTTTGCAGTAGTTTCATCATGATCCATAATTTCTCCGATAATGGTATCCCTTGTTACTTTAAAAGCCATTTTTAATACTCCTTTCATTTAAACTGCTTATTTATATTATAACCAATTTTTCGGCGCAATGCAATAGTTATTTTTAAATTTATACAGAAATCAGTTTTTGTTTTTACAGTTATTATTTTGCCAAACCAACGAGTTCTTTCTGTCTTTTACCAGCCGTATAACAGTAATAAAACATAAAGACCATATTATTCCCTTTAAAATTGATGTCAAAAAACAAAAAGAGCCGCCTTAAAGGCAGCTCAAAGAGTCTTTATAAAAAGATTTCTTCTGAGAAATTAGTTCTCTCTCATTTTTGCAAAGCACTCGCTGCAGTAAACAGGTCTGTCCTCGTTTGGCTTGAAAGGAATAGTAGCCTCTCCGCCGCAGGCAGCACAGGTAGCTGTGTACATCTGTCTTTCGGTTCTTGAAGAGTTCTTTCTTGAATCACGGCAAGCCTTACATCTCTGAGGCTCGTTTTCAAAGCCCTTGCTTGCGTAAAATTCCTGTTCGCCTGCTGTGAAAACAAATTCGTTTCCGCAGTCCTTGCATACCAATGTCTTGTCTTCGTACATGATTTTATACCTCGCTAAAATTAAAATGTGCCCTGGTCGGACTTACACCGACATCTTTGTAAAACAACGCTCTGTAATTAAGCTACCCGGCCATACAATACAGAATAATTCTTTTTTGCTATCTCAAAACCGCTTTAAGTTTTCGCCTAACCCTCTGCATTGCGTTGTTAACCGTCTTAACGGACACACCTAATTTTAATGCTATTTGATTATAAGCCAAACCTGATAAGTAAAATTGAAATACGCGCCACTCCAACTCTGAAAGAGCTGAATAGATTTTATTGAAAATTTCATTCATGCGTTCTTTTTCAAGAACAATATTCTCGGGAATATCCGCCGGATCGTGACCTGACGCTTCATCGTCCTCTCCGGAAATCTCCTCCAAGCTTGCTTTGTCCTTATTGAACGCCGAAATCATTCTGTTTCTGATACACGTTATAGCGTAGGTTGCGAACTTAACCTCCTTTTCAGCATCAAACGTCTGAACAGCCTTCATAAGACCCATCAGACCCTCCTGAATAAGATCGTCGTATACGCCACCGACAAAGGAACCTGCCCTTGCCTCAATAGTGCAGATATATCTTGAGATCAGCGAAAGCGCCGCCTGCCTGTCGTTGTTCTTAGCCATAACGGCAAGCTGTTCATCGGAACACTCAGCATAACCGCCGTTTCCCAGCTGACTGTTATCCATCAAACTATATCCCACCATTCGCACTATATGATGTAATAATATAATACCATATCAGAACCCCGCTGTCAAGTGATTTTAAAATTTAAATTAACATTTCGGCAAATTTGTAATATCCTACACATTTGAAGCCTGTTTGATAGTAATTTTGACTAACCGCATAAAAAAACAGGAACGAGCAAATACCCGTCCCTGTTAAAATAACCAAAATACAAATATTTATACCTGAAAATATTTAGCCCTGCCTACAGAAAAAATATCTCCTCCGAAGCAGTCATCTGCTACAATAAGCGGAAACTTTTCAACATAAAGCCGTTTAACCGACTCACAGCCCAGATCCTCAAATGCGATAACTTCACATGATTTTATACAATTGCAGGCCAATGCGCCAGCTCCGCCAACTGCGCAAAGATATATCGCCTTATTGCGTACTATAGCTTCCCTTACCTCTGAGGAACGCTCGCCTTTCCCTATCATTGCGCCTAAACCCAGATCAAGCAGTCTGGGAGCGAACCTGTCCATTCTGCCCGAAGTAGTCGGCCCACAGGAACCGATCGGCTTTCCATCAGGCGCAGGAGTAGGCCCTGCATAGTAAATAACCGCGTTTTCAAGCTCAAAGGGCAGTTCTCCGCCCTCGTCAAGAAGCTTCATGAAACGCTTATGAGCGGCGTCGCGCGCAGTATAAACCGTTCCCGTCAGAAGAAGCTTATCTCCGCACCGAAACTCCTCAGCACGTTTTTTCAGTTCCTCCGCCCTGACTTCTATAAGCTCAGCAGTGTCAGCCATCGTCTTCAACCAGATCAAGACCCTCGTCGATAAGATCTCTTGCAGTATTTACAGAGCCTATGCTTGCTCCGTACAGGTCATTAAGCGAAGTAACAAGCTTCTGTACCGTATCGCTGAGTGCGGTAAACTCCGTCTTGACAGAATTTCTGAGCCCGGCTGATTTCTCTCTGATAACTCCGGCTTCGTTGGTTGCGTCTGAGATCATTTTATCAGCCTTTGACTTAGCTTCATATGTAACCGATTCTGCCTCTGCCTTAGCATTTGAAGTAAGCTTTTCAGCCTCAGCTTTTGCAGAAGAGGTTACGGCTTCCGCCTCGGCTCTTGCAGCGGCAGTCATAGCGTCAGCGCTCTGCTTAGCGGTCTGAAGTGTATTGTTAGCCTCAGTCTGAGCGTCAGTAACAAGCTTTTCAGCCTGAGCATTAGCGTCGTCAAGGATCTGGTTCTGAAGCTGAGCAGCTTCCTCTTCCATCTGCTTAGCCGCCTTTTTAGCCTCTGTAACTACCTTATTTGCGGTATTTTGAGCTTCAATAAATACGCTTCCGAGATCAAATGCGGGAGCAGCTCCGGTACCTGCGTTAGCTTCAGCATTTTCAAGCTTCTCCTTGAGATCCTCTATCTCATTCTTCTGCTTTTCAAGCTCTGCGTCCTTCTCAGTTATCTGCTGTTCATAGTCTGCGATCTGAACCTTCATGGTATCGGTAGAAGCCATCAGCTCGGCAATTTTATTCTTAGCCTCTTCAACCTTTTTCTCAAGTTCCTTCTTGCCCTCGAAATCACCCTGAGCACCGCCGCCGGTTTTTTCAAGCCGCTCGATAGTTTCCTGCTGATCGGCAACCTGAGATTCAAGATTGTAAATTTTAGAGTTCAAATCATCTACATAAGCCAGAACGTCCGATTTATCGAATCCGCCCATACGGACCGTTCTTAAATATCCATTACTTGCCATAATTCATTACCTCCAAAGATAATTAAAGTTCAATAATATTATACTATATTCAAGACTTATTTTCAACTGCTTTCCTGTCATTTTTAAAACTTTATAATGTTTGACTAAATTCCGACTGTTTTTTTGGGTATTTTGTCAAAACTTATTTCTGTAAAAGTCTTAATAAATATCCTTATTTTTTTATTACCCAAAACCAAAACAACTCCTCATAAGTCGGCGTGACTTTTCAATGCTAAGTCCCCGAACCTGCATGAAATGAGGCTTTTCTCAGAATATAGTGATCACTTAAATCAAATGATAGTTTTTGTCCGAATAAACTTGTTCATTCGTCCATCTTTCGGGAAATCCTGTATTCATACGCATTTTCGGTATAATTGGCAGCTGAAACATACTGGTATCGACATTATTTTTATTATATCAAAAATTCAGCAAAATTTCAAGTGAATTTTATCCAAAGCTTTCTCTTTTACTTGGATTTCCTTATAAAGCTCCGCTATTTTTAATCCGATCATCTTTTTCATAAAAGTCAGGTAGCTTCTAACCAAACCACCTCCATTAAATATATTTTCCCCATAAAACGCTTTGCCTGCAAAAAAAGGACGGATACAACGATCCGCCCATTGAAAATACTTACATATTAACTTATTTCATCGGCAGCCGCTGACGCTTATAAGCAATTCAAAGCTTCAAAGCAAGCTTAGCTGTTTTTGGTTTGCCGAAAACTAATTATTTATTTTTAAAGATATTGAAGATGTCGTCATAGTAATTCGGGTTGTCGGCAGCCTTTACCCCCGCCTTATGCATAGCCTCTGCGTCAGCCTTGGCGTCGTCTGAAGCTGCACTGAAATTTGCTGAAAAAGCAGCCTTTTTAGCATTGCTGTCGGAATCCTTTTTGCTGCCGTCAAAATCAGCGGCGATAACAGTTACATAAACCTCATCGTTAGAATCGGAATCATAGCCGTTGCCGAAAATGATCTCTGCGTCGGGATCTACAGCCTCGGTAATAGCATTTGTAAGCTCGTCGATCTCATCAACTACGATATCCTCAGACATTGTGATATTAACAAGCAGTCTCTTTGCTCCTGTAATAGACGTCTCAAGAAGATCGCTTGAAATAACCTGAGCAACAACGTCCTGAACCTTGTCCTTGCCCTGTCCGTGTCCGATAGCCATATGAGCAAAACCGGCATTTTTGATTATTGTTGTAATATCTGCAAAGTCAACGTTTATTTCATCGTGTCTTGTAATTATTTCAGCTATTGAAATAACGTCGGTCTTTAGTACCTCGTCTGCAAGAGCGTAGGACTGACGCATAGTAAGCTTCTGATCTCCCGAAAGCAGATTCTGGTTAGGAATAACAATAAGAGCGTCAACGTGCTCCAGCATTGCCGCAATTCCCTTTTCAGCCTTATCCATTTTCTTAGGGCCTTCAAACTTGAAAGGCTTTGTAACTACCGCAACGGTAAGCTTCTCCATCTCCTGAGCTATCTCAGCAACTACAGGAGCAGCGCCGGTTCCGGTTCCGCCGCCCATTCCGGCAGTAATGAAAACCATATCGGCGTCCTTGATGACCTCTGCTATCTCATCTCTGCTCTCCTGAGCCGATGCCTCGCCTATCTCAGGCTTTGCTCCGGCGCCGAGACCGTGAGTAAGCTTTGAGCCTATCTGGATCTTTTCGGTTGCCTTAGAATTCTTCAGCGCCTGAATATCTGTATTAATAGCTATGTAATCAACGTTTCCGGTAATACCTGCGCAGGCTATACAGTTAAGAGCATTGCCGCCGCCGCCGCCAACGCCTATTACCTTGATCCTTGCACCCTCTACCGGCGCTTCAACATATTCGTATGACATAATTGACATCCTCCTAATAGCATTTTATAGCGTAATATCCATTATTTTAACAGTCAGCTTACGGCATAAAACCGCATAATTCCCCATAGATATAGATATATTACTATATTATCACAAAACACAGCAAATGTAAAGCAGTTAATTGAACGCTATCTGAACATTTTATTAAAAATATATAAATCAGAAATATTTCCTGTAAAATCAAGGATTACTGCCATATTTCAGTTTGATTCCCGTTATATCCGTTATCTGAATATCCGTCCTGCCAGCCTTCATATACGCCGGTACTTCCGCTTTCCTCCCATGACTGTGAGCTGTCGGAATATGAATCTGCGTCCCCGGAGCCGTCATACGATGTATCTCCCGCCGCTTCGGTATTTGCCGCTTCCGCATCCTGCGAAGATGAGCTGTCCTTTGAGCTGTCAGGAACAGAGCTTGAATCGCTCTTTGGAATAGCTGATATACCGCTGTTCATTCCGTTATATCTCAGTGTGCCCTCATAATTATCGGAAAGACTTTTATCTATAACTGCCTTTATATATGTAAGCTTGTAATCAATATCCACAGAACTTCCCAGACGTATTTCAATTCTGTTGTCATAGATCATTTTAATATCTGTTCTGTCCGAAAGGTCGATAACGCTTATATCCTTAAAATCCAGAGTCTTCAGCTCGCTCACAAGCTGTTCAAGTATCTTTGTCTTAAAAGCGTCCTCCGACTCAAGAACTTCTCCCGGAGTCAGACTTTTAAGTTCAAAGCCTTTTACAAGAGTAAGTTTGCTGTCTAACGCAGCGGAAGCTTCCAGTATCCTGTCGGAACCGGAAAGAATATAGTATTTTCCCTTATGCTCGATCTGAGCCGCCTTTACAGCTTCAGTAACGTCTATAACAAGCTCGGAGGGGTATTTGCGGCTGACCTTAACATCATCTATATAGACCAGATTTTTTTTAAGCCTTTCAGCAACTGCTCCCGTATCGGTTCTGATAAGGTTTACGCCGCTGTTTACTCCCCCGACTGCAAGTATCTGCTCATTTGTATAAAGGCTTACGCCCTCAATACTGATTTTCTTTGCGTTAAAAAATACGGTAAGGCACAAAACAAGAACGATCACTGCGGCAAGAACAACGGCAAGCGCATAGTAAGTGTTAAGATTGCTTCTGCGCTTCCTTCTGTTGACCTTTACACGCTGTCCGTTTATAAGCTTATATTCGCCGTCGTCCTGCCGGCTTTTTATAACGTCCTTCATTTTTTCGCTGCTGCTCCCTTCGATCTTTCAGACTCCGCAAAACGGCTCATAAATAATAAAATCAGCTGCTTTCACGCCTTATAGACGCACCTATCAGGCTCAGCTGCTTTTCGATCTCCTCATAACCCCTGTCTATAAGCTTTACATTGGTAAGTACGGTTTCTCCCTCTGCCGCAAGCGCCGCTATTGCAAGCGCCGCTCCTCCTCTGAGGTCTGTCGCCCGAACATTGGCTCCGTACAGCCGCTTTACACCCTCGACGACTGCCACCTTGCTTTCCGCTTTTATATCGGCTCCCATTCTGACAAGCTCGTCAACGTGACGATAACGGTTTTCAAATATGTTTTCTACTATAACGCTGGTTCCCTGAGCTTTAGTCAGCGCCGCCATGATAATTGCCTGAGCGTCGGTAGGAAAGCCGGGATAAGGCATAGTCCTGATAGTTTTTACAGCTTTCAGCGGCTTCTTGCTGCAAAGATATATACGGTCCTCATAGGGATATATCGTACATCCCATCTGCTCAAAGACAGGAATTACAGAATCTATATCCTGACTTCTGGCGTTTTTCAGGCTTATCTCACCGTTAGTTACCGCCGCCGCCGCAAGCAGAGTACAGGCGGCTATCCTGTCGGGCATAACGCTGTATTCACAGCCGTGCAGGCTTTTTACTCCGGTTATATAAACTGTGCTTGAGCCGTATCCGCTGATCCTTGCACCGCAGGCATTGAGAAAGTTGGCCAAGTCGGAAATTTCCGGTTCTCTGGCCGCATTGTAAATAACAGTATCTCCCTTTGCAAGACAAGCCGCAAGCATTATATTCTCAGTAGCTCCTACAGAGGGAAAGGAAAGAGTTATTTTAGCTCCCTTTATTCCTCTCGGACAGGTACAGCTTAAAACTCCGTGTTCCTCCTTTATTGAAACGCCCATCTGCTTCAGGGCTGAAATATGCATATCTATCGGTCTTGGCCCTAGCTCGCAGCCTCCGGGAAACGAAAGCGAACATTCACCGGTTCTTCCGAGAACAGCCCCGAGGAAAACTATGCTAGACCTCATTTCTCTCATCAGCTCGTCTGGAACGCTGCTGCCCGTAAGCTCATAGGATCTTACGGTTACCGTATTGCCCTGAGTCCTGCATTTGCAGCCAAGACAGGTAAGTATCCTACAGGCGGCAAAAACGTCCGAAAGCCCGGGACAGTTATGTAACACAACCTCTCCCCTTGCAAGCACACACCCCGCCAGAAGCGGCAGCGCGCTGTTTTTCGCCCCCTGAACTTCAATTTCTCCGCTTATACGCTTCTCTCCCTCGATCACCAGCCTTTGCATAAAGCTTTCTCTCCTTTTCAAAGAAATTCACCGCCAGCGAATTAAAATCATCTGACTTTACATATAATATGCAGAATTTCCTATACTGGTGAGAAAGGTCAAACAGCGTTCTAAACGGCAGTTATTGCTCTAGTATAAAGGACGAAGCGTTTGAAACAGGCACAAACGCCGGTATACACGGACAGTAAAGAGATTTTCCTATCTTCTTCTTCATACCTGAGGTTTTAAGAACAAGACTAGTGACCGCTTCGTCAAACTGCAGATCAGTCATTGACGCCACATTTACGAGAACCTCTACAGTTACCGGCTCGTTTGAAAACGGAGGAATAATATCTCCTCCGCTTTTCTCAGGCGAAGCATATATAAATCTTTGCTTATAGTCGCTGTCTGCCGAAACAATATCATATCCGGGGATTTTCAGCTCAAAGGGCGTCATGTTCTTTATATTAAGGGATACTTTACAGATACGGTAGTTTTCGCTCAATTCTGAGGATAAACCCTCCTCACTGTAAACCGATTTATTTTTCAGAATATCCTCCTTAAGCTCAGTAAGACCCATAGTCTGAAAGATATTTCTTTTTTCGGCTGAGCTTTCATCGGTATTGTTTGTAACTACCGGAGGAAAGAAAAACAGCACGACTGCTGCCGCAATAACGCAGCATGCAATTATCTTCGCCATTCTTTTCTTGGATACATAGCGCTTTCCTACTTTTACACCTATATTGTTTGCTTTCCTGTTTGGATCGGGCTTAGGGATAAAATCGTCGGGATCGTCCTTTTTATCCTCTTTATTGGGAATATCCTGAACCTTTCCGGCTTTTGCAAAGGTAGGAGCAGTAACCTTGTCAAAATCGTCGAATGAGCCTGTACTTTCCGGCTTCTTTGTTATAAAACCGTCCTGAAGACTGTCCAGCTTATCCTGATCCGGAAGCTTCAAACTGTCCATTGTATTTTTGGAGCTGTTCATTTTTCTATCTTCTCCTTGTCCGTTGTTTTTACTTTCTGTATCAATTTTCAGCGCTTTCAATCAGCGGTCTCAGAGTTCTATATATCCTGTCTGCGGTATCGGGGATAAACAGCCTTGCCGCATTTTCGGACAGCCTTTCAAGCTTAGACGGCTCTTCAATAAGCTCTTTTACCTTATCGGTAATAGTGTTCTCAGTCAGATCCTTCTCCTCGAAAACATATCCTGCTCCCGCTTTCTGAAGCACCATTCCGTTATAATACTGATGATTTTCAGCTACCGAAGGCGACGGAATAAGAATAGCTCCCCGTCCTACTGATTCCAGCTCTGTAAGAGTGCTTGCGCCGCAGCGGGTTATTACAAGATCCGCAGCCGCCATACACAGTGGCATATCTATATATTCCTTTATAATAAGCCTGCGGTTGTTCTTCACCTTTATCCCGTCAGCTTCCAGCTCGGAAATATAATTTGAATAACCCTTATACGTTCCGAAGGAGTGGATATGATTTACCTTGACGCCGCTTTCCTGATACCATTTAAGAAGTCTTGCTACATTTTCGTTCAGGACTCTGGAACCAAGGCTTCCGCCCGCTGAAAGGATCACGATCTCATTATCTGCAAAGCCCAGCTTATGCCTTGCATCTGATTTTGATATACGCTCAAAGGCTTTTCTTACAGGAAGTCCGGTAACCTCCGCCTTATCTTTTACAGACGGATCAAGATTCTTGGTATCCTCTACGGTCAGCATTATTTTGTCCACATTTTTGGACAGAAGCTTCGTTGTTACTCCTGCGAAGGCATTCGCTTCGTGAATAGCGGTCTTTATTCCCAACTGAGCGGCTTTCCTTACAACAGGACCTGAAACGTAGCCTCCGGTACCGATAACAATATTCGGTTTGAAATCGTTTATTATCTGCTTAGACCTGCTTCCTGTACGGCTTAGATACCACACCGCTTTTATATTGCGCTTTACGTTCTTAAAATTCAGCTTTCTCTGAAAACCCTCGACCTTAATAGGCTCGAATCTGTAGCCGGCCTCGGGAACAAGCTTTGCTTCCAGCTTTTCAGGATTCCCTGCAAAGCAGAACTCCGCGTCCGGATAATGCTCCTTTATTATTTCGGCAATTGCCAGAGCGGGATTTACATGACCCGCAGTTCCGCCTCCTGCAAGCAGTACTCTCAGCATAAAAACAAACCTCTCTTATTCAAGTATTCGGGTTATTTAGGCGTTCTCGCCTGTCTTGAGATATTCAGCAGTATTCCCATTTCCGCAAGCTGTATAAGCAATGCGGTTCCGCCGTAGCTGAAAAACGGCAGTGAAATTCCCGTGTTAGGAAAAGCGTTGCTCGCAACCGCAATATTCAGCAGCGCCTGAGAGCCTATCTGCATTGTGATACCCGCTGCAAGCAGCATTCCGAAACGGTCCTTTGCTCTCGAACCGATATAAAAGCCTCTTATTATAAACATAAGAAACAGTATTATTACGACCATTGCCCCTACAAATCCAAGCTCCTCACAGACTACAGAAAATACAAAGTCATTCTGAGATTCCGGGAGATAAAGGTACTTCTGTCTTGATTCTCCGAAACCGAGACCGAAAAGTCCGCCGGAACCAATCGCAAGAATAGACTGATAGGTCTGCAAAGTAGTGTCGCTTGTATCCGATGTCGGATCCTGCCAGCTCTTGAATCTGTCAAGAATATAGTTGAAATCGCCGGTAGCGAATATTTTATACAGGACCAGTATTACTCCTGCCGCTCCGACGCAGGCAATAAATATCCAGAAGGTTTTCCTTGGCATTCCGCTGACGAACATCATGGTTATTCCGATAATTCCCACAAGCAGCACCGCAGACATATGACGCTGAAGAACCAGAACTCCCGCAACCATTCCGAGTATGATCGTAAACGGAAGCACACAGTATTTCCAGTCCTTGAACTTCGGAAAGTTGACTGACATTATATATGCAAAAATAATTATGAAGCCGATCTTAAGCAGCTCCGAAGGCTGGAGCTGAAGCGAGCCTATGTAGATCCATCTGCGGGCGTCAGCAGTTTCCACTCCGAAAAAAGCCGTATAAAGCGTAAGCAGCCAAGTGACCGAGAAAATTATATATGCCATTTTTGTATTCTGGAAGAAGTGATAATCCAGAAAGGACATAGCGAACATTGCCACAAGTCCGAGAACCCCGGCAAATATCTGTTTTTTTACATAATGATAGCCGTCGTTGTATTCTGAAAGACCCCATGCGTAGCTTGCCGAAAACATCATTACTATCCCGAATACGAGAAGAACCAAAACCAATATGAAAAACGGCTTGTCGATCTCGCTTTTTATAAATCTGAAATTTATTCTTTTTCTTGCCTGCGCAATGGGTTGTCCGGCAGACCCGCGGCTATCCTCTCCTGATGCGCCGCTGTCTTTTACTCTGCCTTTGTCAGCCATGAAAACAACCTCCCTTTGTTCTATAATTTAGTGCTGTAAACCGAAAACGCCGCCGCTCCGGCTCCTCCGATAAGTGAAATAAGCGAGAAAACAGCTATTATTCTGTAATCGCTCCAGCCATTCGCCTTAAAATGCGCATGAAGGCTGTTTCCTTTAAATACAAGCTTTCTGTTTTTCCTGAATACAAAATACTGTATCAGAGTACAGACCGAATCAATAATAAAGCCTATACCCGCCAATAAAAACAGAAAATGAAGCTTTGATAAAATAACCGCAGACGCCATTGCTCCGCCCAGAAAAAGCGAGCCGCTTTCGCCTATATACAGCTTTGCAGGCGAAAGATTCCAGATAAGGACAGCCGCCGAAGCTCCTGCCGCACAATAGGCGTAAAGCTGCCCCTCGGCGTTCCCGGTAATATTGCAGCAGCAGGCTGTTATAAGTGAAAAAACTGCGCATACAGCCGGACAAAGTCCGTCACAGCTGCCGGTGGTATCTCCCGCAAAGCAGTCGTTAAGCTTAACTGCATTTACCGCCCCTGTCATCATCAGTCCCATAAGCGGATAGTAAAGGTATCCGAAATTTATATATCCCATACGGAACGGAAGCAGTACCTCTCTTGTTTCGTCCCCCTGAAAATAAAGAACCAGCAGAAAGCCGGCGCTCATAATAAACTGAGCCGCAGCCTTATGCCGCATTTTAAATCCCAGCGCCGCCCTGCGGCAGTCCTTTGCATAGTCTTCAGCAGTCCCCACAGCCGCCAGCAGCAGACAGTATACATATGCCGCCGCGATCCTCTTACCGCTTCCGCTTTCTCCGAGACTGTAGCCTGAAGCCAAAACGCTGGCTCCAAGGAACAGTCCGAGACCCATTGACGCCGCAATTATTATCCCGCCGAACTTAGGCTCTGAACCGTCCTTTTTGAACCTATCGCCTAAACAGAATTCCAGCTTTCCGGTTTTAAGCTTTCTGAAATAGGGGATAAATATCCTGCCGAGCATATATACGGCACATATTTCTATCGCAAGAATAATTATGATCTTATTCCAGACCATTTACGACCTCTTCAAGCCTCATGCCGCGGCTGCCCTTGACCAAAACGGTATCTCCCTTTTCAAGGATCTTCTTCAGATATACTGTAAGCTCCTTTCGGTCTGAAAAAAGCCGACAGCTGTCCTCCGAAAAGCCTGACTGAACTGCACCCTCTATATAGTACGCCGAATTTTCTCCATAACAGAGAAGCATATCGGCGTCAGAAGCCGCAGCGTATTTTCCGACCGTTCTATGATATTGCCTGGAGTTTTTCCCAAGCTCAAGCATATCGCCAAGAACCGCATATTTTCTGCCGTCAGTATGAGTCTGAGCCAGAACCGCCAGACTTGCTTTCATAGAATCGGGAGCGGCATTATAGCAGTCAAGAATAAATTTTATCCCGTTTTTTTCAGTAATATTCTGTCTCATGCCCTCAGGTCTGTATTCGGCTATTCCTCTGACTATTTCCTCAGGCTCGATCCCAAGCTCAAGGCCTACGCAGAAAGCCGCAAGAGCGTTTTTAACATTATGCTCTCCGGGGCAGTTTACGACCGCACTTATCCTACCTCCCGGATAGTTTACCGTAAACGATACCGAGTTTTCACCGTTTTCAATTTCCGCCGCAAATACCTGGCAGTCCTTCTTTTTTACGGAATAGTAAACCGTTTTTCTCCCGCCGTGTATCTCCGCTCCAGCCAGAAACTTGTCGTCCCTGCACAGGATTAGCGGCGCTCCGTATTCAGCACCGTCAAGTATCTCAAGCTTTGCTTTGAGAATATTCTCCTGAGTGCCGAGATTTTCAATATGAGAAACCCCTATATTCGTTATTACGGCGCAGGTCGGACAGGCGCACATAGAAAGCCGCGATATTTCTCCAAAATGGCTCATTCCCATTTCTATGACCGCCGCCTCGTAGCTTCTGTCAAGTCCGAAAAGCGTCTGCGGAAGTCCTATTTCGTTATTGAAATTCCCCTGCGTTTTAAGCGTTTTATACTTCCTTGAAACTACGCAGGCTATCATATCCTTAGTGGTAGTTTTTCCAACGCTTCCGGTAATGCCGATAAGCGGTATATCGAACTTCCTGCGGTAAAAGTTAGCAAGATCCAGCAGAGCCTTTGCAGAAGAATCAACTATAATGCATTTTGCTCCCTCTACCGGTCTTTCGGCAATCACTGCGGCAGCTCCCAGCTTCATAGCCTCAGCCGCAAAATCGTGACCGTCAAACCTTTCACCTTTAAGGGCGACAAATACTGAATCTTTCGTTATTTTCCTTGTGTCGGTTGAGATTGCACTGACCATAGTGTCAACGGGAAAGCCGAAACTTCCATCGACAGCCTGTATAATTTCAGCCAAGCTCATTTTCTCCATATACGTTTGCTCCTTAACTATGCCTTTTTGCAGTAATCTTCTATTCTTTATTTAAGCTTCGCAAGGGCCTCGGCAACTACCTCGCGCTCATCAAAATGTATCTTTACTCCTCCGGCAAGAATTTGATAATCCTCATGACCCTTTCCGGCAAGTACGATAATATCATTCTTCTCAGCGTTTCTGACCGCCCAATAAATAGCCTCTCTTCTGTCGCATATTTTTATGTAAGGCGTGTTTTTACCCTCAAGTCCTTTTAAAACATCGCTTATTATCTCTTCCGGATCTTCGTTTCTGGGATTATCCGAAGTAACGATAAGAAAATCAGCGTTATCTGCTGCCGCCGCCGCCATTAAGGGACGCTTTGTAGCATCGCGGTTTCCTCCGCAGCCGAAAAGACATTTGACCTTTCCGCCCGCGCTTTCCTTTATAGCAGACAGAACGTTTGCCAGAGCGTCGGGAGTATGCGCATAATCGCATATGACTGTAAAATCCCTGCCGGTAGGAACTACCTCAGCTCTTCCCCTTACTCCCTGCATTTTATTCAGCGCCTTTATTACGCTTTCCGTATCAAAACCCAGCGTTTCGCAGCAGGCGATAACCGCCAGCGAATTTGAAACGTTGAAAAGTCCCGGCATTTTAAAATCAACGTTATGCTTAGTCTTTCCGTCGCAGAAAACATATTTTACGCCGCTTGCTGAAAGCAGAATATCCTCTGCGTAAAAATCTGCCTTTGATACAGCCGAAAAAGTCCTGTACGGACATGAGATCTCTCTGATATATCTTTTTCCGTATTCATCGTCGATATTTATTATCGCCTTATCGGAAATTTCAAAAAGTATCCTTTTTGCCTGATAATAATTCTCCATCGTTCCGTGAACATCAAGATGATCCTGAGTAAGATTTGTGAATACTCCCGCTGTAAAACGGCAGGGTCCCAGACGCTTCTGTTCAAGTCCCTGCGAGGACGCCTCCATTATTGCATATTCACAGCCTTTACGAACCATATTGTCAAAAAGCTCAAACAGATCGTAAGGCTCGGGAGTAGTTCTTGAAGTAGGATATATCTCGTCGCCTATCTCGTTCTGACAGGTACCTATAAGACCCGCCTTGCACCCCAGCGCAGAAAGAACCTTTTTCATTACCGTAGTTATAGTCGTCTTTCCGTTAGTTCCGGTAACTCCCACAAGCTTCAGCTTTTTTTCGGGATGACCGAACCACGCCGAGCAGAGCATAGGATATGCCGCTCTGGTATCTTCAACTATTATCTGCCTGTCAAGACCCAGATCACGCTCAGCTACAACAACCGAAGCGCCCTTTTCAAGCATTTCAGCAGCTGCGTTGTGACCGTCGAAAACTGCGCCTTTAATACAGACGAACATTCCTCCCGCTTTCATTTCGGTTCTTGTATCCGAGGTAATACAGGTTATTTCAGTATCCGGCAGACCGGTTTCAGCCACACCTTTTATAAGGTCGTACAATTTCATTATTATCAGTCCTCTTAAACTATAGAATATCGCAGAATTACTGCGAGCCTACCGAGCTTTGCTCAAACGTCACCTTTACCGCAGTACCTACGGGAACGTTTGCGCCCTCGGAATAATCCTGATCGTCCTTGGCTAGAGCGCCTTCTTCATATGCAGCGCTTCCCTGAGGAGAAAGGTTTAGTCCGTAGGCTTCAAGAGTATTTTTAGCCTGTTCCTTAGTAAGGCCCTGAAGATTAGGCACTACGACCGTATCCTCCGTATAGCCCTCCTCAGTATACAGAACCACCGAGCTTCCTCTTTCAACAGAAACCGCCTTAGGAACCTGCTTCAGCACACTGTCGCCGGAGCCTTGGAGCTTTACTTCAAGTCCGAGATCCTCAAGAGTTTTCTTAGCGCTGTCTATTGACGTATATTCAACGTTCGGAACGGAGACCTGAAGCTTTTCAAGCTCCTCCTCAGTATATTCCGGGAAGAATCCCATATAAGGAAGCACCTCTGAAAGCACCTCTACGCAGATAGGTGCAGCGACCTGAGAACCGTAATATTTTTCTCCGGTAGGATCGTCTACCATTACAAGCATTATTATTTCGGGATCGTCGGCAGGAGCAAATGCGCAGTAGGAAGCAACATAGGTATTTCCGGTCGAATCAACGTCTATCTTCTGAGATGTACCTGATTTTCCGCCTATACGGTAGCCCTGTATATAACAGTTTGAACCCTGCTGACCGTTTACTACTCCCTCAAGGATCTCCCTCATAGCAGCAGAGGTTTCCTCTGAGATAACCTGACGCTTTACAACAGTATCAAAATCCTTGACTACATTTCCGTTTGAATCTACGATCTTATCCACGATCTGCGGGGTAACGAGATACCCTCCGTTAACGCAGGCTGAATAAGCAGTTATCATCTGTATCGGAGTAACCTTGTTTGTCTGTCCGAAGGAGGACGACGCAAGCTCTACGCTTCCCATTCTTGACAGCGGCATATAGATCGAGCTTGCCTCTCCTGGAAGGTCAATACCGGTTAGCTCCGTAAAGCCGTATGCCTTAAAATATTTGAAAAAGCCTTCAGTTCCCAGACGCTGACCTATCTGAACAAACGCCGGGTTGCAGGAGTTGAGCATTGCAGTTGCGAGATTCTGAGAGCCGTGATCATATGTCGCCCAGCAATTGAAGTTTCTGTCGGCAACGGTAATGCTGGTATGGCAGGAGAAGGTATCCTCAAGTGATATTGCCTTTTCCTCAAGCGCAGACGAACCGGTTATTACCTTAAATACCGAGCCGGGGAAATAAAGCTCAGATATAGCCTTATTCTTCCACTGAGTAGACCAAGCGTTAAGCTGAAGATCACTGTATTCCTGAGAATCGGGATCAAGCTTTTCAAGCTCTGCCGCCATTTGATCGCTTGTTATCTGGGCAGGATTATTGGGGTCGTAGCTGTAGCTTGTCGCCATAGCGTAGACCTCTCCTGTCTTAGGGTTCATTATGATCCCGCAGGCACGCTCGTTCGGCTTGTTTTCATCGTAAGCCTTCTTCAGCGCTCTTTCAAGATGATACTGAATATTAACGTCGATATTAAGCTTCAGCGAATCTCCGTCCTGAGCGTCGTAGCTCTGCTTATATCTGTACGGTATCTCAGTTCCGTTTCTGGCGGTAGCGGTTACGACCCGTCCGTCAATCCCCGAAAGATAATCGTCGTAATATGACTCAAGTCCGTAAATTCCGTCTCCGTCGTAGCTGAGATGTCCTATTACATTTGAGGCCAGCTCGTTCTGAGGATAAAATCTTTTGGTTGACGGATCGCACCTTATACCGTCAAGACCCTCCTCTGAAAGATAATCCTCTATCTTATCGGCTGTGGTTTTTTCTACGTTCTTTTTGATAATAACATACCGTGAGCCTTTATCGGTACAGAACTTTTCAATTTTTGTGGTATCCATTTCAAGTGTTGACGCCAGAAATTCCACCAGATCAGCAAAGCTGTCATCGGTCGATTTTGCCTTGTCCAGCTTTTTCTGATAGCCGGCTCTTTTATCTGCGTCATCTTCGTCTGCCACAAGCTTCTGAAGCTCCTGAAGCCGCTCATCTTTTTTGTCTAGATAATCGTTCCACAGCATCTGCGGATCGCAGTAAACCGTATATACAGTAGCGCTTTGTGCAAGCACCTGATCGTTTGTATCATAGATAGTTCCTCTTGAAGCGGGAACTACCGTACTTTTCAGCTGCTGAGAGTTGGCAAGCTCCTGCCACTTTTTTGATTCAGTGACCGATACTTTAAATATACAGATTATTATATAAGCAACCAGAGCAATAATTACAAGATTTATCCAAAGATTTAGCCTTCGCTTCATTATTCTGCTGGGCTTGTCAGTCATATTTTGCCTGCCTTTCCTGAAATGCCTTTTCTAAAGTATGAGTAATTCATTGAAGAAAACAGTCTTGTCCGCCGTTTTCACAATAAAAAGACAAATTTCATCATTAATTATAATAGAACAAGAAAGCTAAGTACATTTTACTGTCCCTAACTTTCCCCGTTAATATTCTATTGGACTACGCCCCGATATATTCCAGCAAGTCTGAGAACCAGCGCTTGATTTTAACAAATATGTTTGTATCCTCCGGAGCGACTACCTCTGCAACTGTATCGCCCTCTATTTCAACGTACTCTATCTGGGATTTGTCCAGTTTCTGAAGCCCCAGCTCGTTTTCAGCGTATTCCTCAACCTTTGTAAGTCCTGTTTTCTGAGCCAGCTCAGATTCAAGACTTATATTTTCGTTTGTAAGCTGAGTAAGCTGAGCCTCAAGCTCCGACTGCTGAGTATAAAGGCTTGACAGCTCCACTCTTCCGTATATCATCGAGCAGAACAAAGCCAATGCAGCAACTGCTGCTCCGAGAGCCTTGATACCGCCTGCTGTTTTTTTCTTCGCAGGATTTACGCGGTGCTTTATCTTACGGGGAGCCTGTATCTCCTCCTCGTCATATACGCTGTAATCGTATGCCAAGTTATTTATCTTAGCCATTTTTAACTTCACCTCTTACCGCGTATATACGCAGTATGTATTTTTACACGTCAATTATGTTATAGCTTTTCAATTATACGCAGCTTTGCGCTTCTGCTGCGGCTGTTTGCGGCAAGCTCTTCTTCGCCCGGTTCTATAGGCTTTCTGTTCACAAGCTTCCCTTCAGGCTTTCTTCCGCATACACAGACAGGGAATTCCGGAGGACATATACAGCCACGGCAGAACGAAGCAAATCTCTGCTTGACCAGCCTGTCCTCAAGAGAATGAAATGTAATTACCGCAAGTCTTCCTTCGGGATTAAGACAGCCGAACGCCGTATCCAGCGCTTTGTCAAGATGACCAAGCTCGTCGTTTACCGCGATCCTTATCGCCTGAAAGGTTTTCTTACAGGGATTTTTCTCCCTGCGCACCTTCTGCGGAACCGACCCCTTTATAATCTCCGCCAGCTGACCGGTAGTTTCAATCGGCGAATTTTCACGTTCTTTTACAATATTGGCGGCTATGCTTCTCGCAAATTTTTCCTCGCCGTATTCAAATATGATCCTTGCAAGCTCCTCCGCGGAAGATCCGTTCACAATATCCTTTGCCGAAATACCTTCGCCGCTCATTCTCATATCAAGAGGAGCGTCGCTGTGATAAGAAAAACCTCTTTCAGCATTGTCCAGCTGATAGGAGGAAACGCCCAGATCAAGCAGTATTCCGTCGGCTCCGGTTATTCCCAACTCCTCCAGAACCGTATCCATATCAGAATAGTTTGAACGAATTACCTCGGCTGGATATCCCGCAAGCCTTTCAGACGCAGTCTTTACAGCTTCAGGATCACGGTCGAGAGCAATGAGCCTTCCCTTTTGAGGATCGAGCCTTGACGCTATCTCACGGGAATGACCCGCACCGCCTGCCGTACCGTCTACATATATGCCGCCGGGCTTTATTGCAAGTCCCTCTATACACTCGTTAAGCAGCACTGAAATATGCTTAAACTCCACTAAAAATCAAGACCTTCCAACGCATTCATAAGCATTTCGTCGTCAACGCTGCTGTTAAGCTCGTCCCATTTCTGCTTATCCCAGATCTCGCACCTGTCAGAAACTCCGGCTACAACAACGTCCTTTTCAAGTCCTGCCATCTCGCGCAGGGCAGGAGGAATAAGTATTCTTCCCTGCTTATCCGCCTCGACTTCACTGGCGTTTGCCATAAAGCTTCTCTGAAGATTTCTTCCCTGTGCCATAGGAAGAGCCTTAATTTTATTGGCTCTGACCTCAAAATCCTCAAGCGAATAAACAAACAGACAGCCGTCAAGACCTTTGGTAACGATGAACCTCTCGCCGATAATTTCACGCAGCTTTGCAGGAAACGTCATTCTTCCCTTAACGTCCATACTCTGATTATACGTTCCTTTAAGCATACTTGTCAGCAAGCTGTCCACCTCCTTATTACATAATGCATTGAAAAGCTTTTAAAGCTTAGGGTCTTTTCACCACTTTTTTGCACTTTTCACCGCTGTGTCTTTATTATACACTATGCATAAAGAAATTGCAACTGTAAATTTCGCCAAAACTCAATAATTAAAACGTAAATTGCCTGACAAACGCCGTCGAACCGTATGCTTTTAAAGCGTTTTTTTGTAATATTCAGTCGAATACAGGTTACTGTTTTGTAACTTATGAATAAAATATTTCAAGAAAATTCTTCCTGATGCAGCCATATCCATACGTTTTCTGCAAACTCCGGCACTCGCTGCTTCTTTAAACCGTCTTTTGTATGTTATTAATTATAGCACAATATATAGTATCGGTCAACAGTTTTTTTGAAAAAAACCACAATTTTATCAGGTTATTTTTATGAGTTCAAAAAAATGTACTCCTTTTTACGCTTCGTACCACATAATGTAAATTAGGTTACAAATATTATAGTTAAATAAAATAATTATTACAAAAGGAGTGCTGTGATTTTGTTTTTAAACTTTTTGTTAACAATACAGCTTTTCATTGTAATAATTTCGGCTGTATTTTCCCTCTGACAAAAAACGCCTGCATACCGGTCGTATCAAAACCGGCACGCAGGCTCGCCTTACCAAAAACAATTATTTATTTGCAGTACTTTTCTATATAATTATCTATACAGAACTGAACGATCTCAATAGCAGTCTGGGCGTCCTTAACGTCGTCAATAACGGTATCCTTGCCTTCAAGCTGCTTATAAACCGAAAAGAAATGCGACATTTCGTCAAAAATATGCTTGGGAAGGCTGGAAATATCCTTATATAGATTATAGGTAGGATCATTTTCCGGTATGCAGATTATTTTTTCGTCTGCCGCCCCGTTGTCAAGCATTGAAATAACGCCGATCGGATAGCACCTTACCAAAGACATAGGAACAAGAGTTTCCGAGCAAAGCACCAAAACGTCAAGCGGGTCGCCGTCATCAGCAAAGGTACGCGGAATAAATCCGTAATTTGCAGGATAATGAGTTGAAGTATACAGTATTCTGTCCATTTTAAGCAGTCCGGTTTCCTTGTCAAGCTCATATTTTACCTTTGAGCCTTTAGGTATCTCGATCACTGCCGTAAACAAATCTTTAGTTATCGCCTTAGGCGAAATATCGTGCCATATATTCATTTATCAACGCCTCTATTCGTATTAAATTTACTGTTCTTCAAGAGTATCAGCCAGATACATTCCCTCAGGCTCAAGATTTACAGGTATATCATATACTGTTTCACCGTCTTTTTCAACGGACGCACTCGTACCGGGTGTATCCGCAGAAAAATTGTCCCAAAGAGTTCTGAAATTCTTTTCTTTTACTGCTCCCAGTTTTTTGAAAACAGGTTCAAATTTTTCACAGCTTCCGTAAACCGAAACGACCTGATAATTAAGACAGTATATCTCCTCTCCGCTTGCGTGAGAACCAAAGCCGAAACGACATATCCCGTCGTTTACAAGCAGTTCTCCGTAGCGCCCCATTATAGCTTGGGCAACAGGCAAAGTACAGTTGTCAAGATAATACAGATCATAATGAAAAGGATCCGTCTTATTTTTTCTCAGGACTTTCTCTTGATCCTCGCCGCAGGGCAGCTCAATAAAAAAGAAAACCGGCTCGTCAAGCCTTTTTATCAGAGAACATACAGCACTTTCAATAAGCTCTGCGCTTAAAACGGCAGAAATCCCGTTTTCATCAGTATAATAAGCAGAATGAATCCCGTCAAGATCCTCCGCAGTAACTCCCTGTATAAGCTTAAAGCTCAACTCCGTTCTCCTCCGATTCAAAAACTTTTATATGGTTATTATACACCGAATTCCTTTCAAAAGCAACCGTACGGTAAAATTATCTGCCTCTCTGCTGAATTATTTCCGCCATTTCACCTACGTTTTTCATTCCTGAGACCTCGCCCATTGTAAAACGCATTTTAAACTCGTCCTCAACGGCGCTTATAAGCGTAATATGTTCAATAGAGTCCCAATCGTCAATATCGTCAGCAGTCGTTGAAGAAGTCAGCTGTATATCCTTATCGTCAAAAACATCCTGAAAAACTGACTCCAGCCTTTCGTAAATCTCCTTCGTGTTCATATAAATTCTCCTTTCAGTTTACCTTTATTACCTTATTCCTGACGGAATATTCCGTTATATCAAGCTCCCAGACAGTAACGCCCTGCGGATCAGCGGAAACAGGCGAAAAGCCTAAGACATCTGGATATAAGTCCTTTACCATTTTATTTTTGGCAGAGGGGATATATGTTCCTTTAAGCTTTGAGATTCCCTGAGCCTTTGCCTGAGCCGCCAGTGCGTCAAGCATTGCAAGCTCCATATCTCTTTTCAGCACACGGCAGCTCATAAGCCAAAGCTCGATATTAAGAGAGTTTCCGTCCTTTTCTCCGACTATGACCGATACTACCCCATTATCCCCGAACTTATCTGTCAGCTTTCCGTAAAGAGTAATATAGCTTTCGTTTTCTGATATATCCTCAAGCTCCGTCTGAGTATAGCGCCTCGTAGTCAGATTAAACTGGTTGCTCTTATTGGTAAGCTGAGTTATCCGCTGGATATAAACCGGCTTGAACGGCTGTATTTCGGCGGTCATTTCAAGACTAAGCAGATAATCCTCATAGGATTCAAATCTTGCCAGAGAATTTTCCCTTGCAATATTCGCCTTATACATTTCATTTCTTTTCAGATCGTCGGCAGAAAGGCTGGTGACCTCAAAAAATCCTGAGCGGTCAATCGTTTTTATGTAATCGGACACATCGTTTATTTCAGGAACGCTTACGCTTGTCTGCGACCGCACTATTTCCCTCTCGGCAGGGTTATCGTCAGCAAAAACTATAGCCTCCGGAAGAATATTCAGCTGTGCCGCCGTATCCTCAAGATTTTTATCCTTAGGCTCCCAGTTCGCCTTAATAATTATAAAGTCGTCAGGAGAAACCGATCCCTCAGGGTGAGAAAGTCCGGCAATCGCATTTTCCTCTTCATTCTTTGAGCATACTGTAAGCAGAACTCCCATATCCTTATATGACCTTATATACTGCTGAAACTCATAATAAGCCTGAGCCGTTCCGTTTTCCTGGCCGATCTCCAGATTTTCAGCTCCGTCGTCACCGACTATTCCGCCCCACATAGTATTGTCCAGATCAACGGCTATACACTTTTTATTCTTACCGAAAACAGATTTTATTATATTTGCAGTCTGAAACGCATATTCAGGAACAGCCTCAAGGCCCATGGCGTATTTGTACATATACCAGTATTTCAAATCATACCATTTATCCAGCCCGTACGCAGCGGAAAGCCAGTTTATATCGTTTATATAGAAGCTTTCATGCTCCGCTGCATAATCGTAAAGCTTCATATTGAGCCTTGTGATAAAGTTTACCGTTCCGTGATGATCGTACGCCTCTCTGCTTCCCATGAGCCTGAAAAAAGGCAGCTCAAAGTTATTCTGAATTATAGGGCAGCGGAATTTTTTACTGAGAGCGATCCACATCTGCTCCAGTCTGCTGTATCTTTCTTCCAGAAGGGAGTCCGTTTCCTCACGGGTCATTCTGATATTCAAAGAAGCTTCAAGATTACGGTATGTTGTATGAATAAAAATAATATCGGGGTCAAAGCTATCAAGCTCAGAGTTTCCGAAAACTGCGTCCTGCCAGTACTGAGCGTATTCCGACTGATAAAACTCCGCTTCTATACCAAAGTTGAGCAGAAAAAGCTCCATGACCGAAACTATATCGCTTGTCGTAGAACCGCCCAGAACCGCTATCCTTTTTTTCAGTCTGACTGACCCGTCCGAAAGCAGCTTCTTTTTAAGCGACCTTTTCTTTTTAAGAATATAAGCCGAGTCAAAAGGATACTCAAGTTCTCTCATAACCATACGCACTCCTTTTTCTTCATAATCCAAAAGCGGCTGTCCCGCAGAATCGCCGAACAGCCCGCAGTATTTATTTTTCGCTGTATTCTACCGCCGCACGGATAAAATCCTTGAACAGCAGCTGAGCATGGTTAGGACGGGATTTAAATTCCGGATGGAACTGAACTCCGACAAACCACGGGTGAACATCTGCCGGAAGCTCGACTATTTCAACAAGCTTTTCATCGGGAGAAAGACCCGCAAGCACAAGACCCTTTTCAGTAAGTATCTTTCTGAACTCGTTATTAAATTCCCAGCGGTGACGGTGACGCTCGTAGATAAGCGGTTCATTGTATATTCCGGCGCATCTCGAACCCTCCGCAAGCTTGCAGGGATACAGTCCAAGACGCATAGTTCCGCCCTTTTCCGTAATATCCTTCTGCTCGTCCATTATATCTATAACAGGATACGGAGTTTCACAGAACTCAGTTGAATTAGCTCCCTTAAGCCCTGCACAGTTTCTTGAAAACTCTACTACAGACATCTGCATACCCAGGCAGATACCGAACATAGGTATCTTGTTTTCCCTTGCATATCTTATAGCCTCGATCATTCCCTCTATTCCTCTGTCGCCGAAGCCGCCCGGAACGATTATTCCGTCAACGCCCTTTAATATTTCAGGCGCGCTTTCTTCAGTAATATCCTCAGACTGAAGCCATTTTATATCTACCTCTGCTCCGTTTTCAAAGCCGCCGTGACGAAGCGCTTCCGCAACCGAAAGATAGGCGTCCTCAAGCTCGACATACTTTCCTACAAGACCGATAGTTACAGTCTTATCACAGTTCTTCACACGCTCTATCATTGCTTTCCAGCCGGTAAGGTCAGGCTCGCGGTTTTCAAGGTGCAGATGCTGACATACAACGTCTGCAAGTCCCTCCTCCTCCAGCCACAGCGGGACCTCGTAAAGTGACGGCGCCGTAAGATTCTGAATAACGTCCTCCGGACGGACATTGCAGAACAGACTGATTTTCTTTTTCATATCCTCAGGAATTTCCATTTCCGAGCGCAGAACCAGAACGTTCGGCTGGATCCCCATAGACAGCAGCTCTTTAACCGAATGCTGAGTCGGCTTTGATTTCAGTTCCTTAGAACCTGAAATATACGGAATAAGACATACATGGATAAACATTGCGTTATCTCTGCCGAGTTCTGTATACGCCTGTCTTATAGCCTCAAGGAACGGTGTGGATTCAATATCTCCTACAGTTCCGCCGATCTCGGTAATTACAACATCGGTATTAGTATCCTTGCCTACTCTGTAGAGCTTATCCTTTATCTCATTCGTTATATGAGGAACTACCTGGACCGTTCCGCCAAGATAATCCCCTCTTCTTTCCTTATTAAGTACATTCCAGTATATTTTTCCAGTAGTTACATTTGAATTAATGGAAAGATTCTCGTCAATAAAACGCTCGTAGTGACCGAGATCAAGGTCGGTCTCCGCGCCGTCGTCGGTAACAAAAACCTCGCCGTGCTGATACGGCGACATAGTACCGGGGTCAACATTAATATAAGGATCAAATTTCTGAATTGTAACGCTGTAGCCTCTCGCTTTAAGCAGACGGCCCAATGAAGCCGCAGTTATACCCTTTCCCAGCCCCGAAACAACTCCGCCTGTAACAAACACATACTTAGTAGGCATATACCTTTACCTCCGAACAGAATAAAATATATCAGACATTCCCGCAGAAAACGCTTTACAGGAACAAAATAAACCTTATATACTATCATACCAAATTATCCGAAAAAAAGCAAGAGGGTGCAGCAAAAAATATTGTTATACCTGAGAATTTTCCGTCCTTGTATCCGAAGCCTTATTCTTTACGTTCATCTGCATCATCATTTTCAGGCACCTCAGAGTCAGGCTCATTATAATCTTCATATTCAGCATCGTTCATATCCTGCTCATAGATCCTCGGCACAGGTGCTTTGAATTTATCAAACGGTTTTACAATAATTATATATTCGGCAGCAATAGCGGCAATTCCGACTATAACTAAGCCAATTATGACCGCCGTTCGTCCGAAATTTTTCTCCTTAGGCAGCTCTGCTTTCTTTTTTACCGCAGTATCAGAGGACGAGGATTCCTGCGGCTCTGATACTAAGACCCTGTAATAGCTTTTCGTACCGTCGCTGTGAGTAATTATAAGATCAGTCTGTCCCGCTTGAAGAGTTTTAATTTCCCCGTTCTCAACAAACGCGATCTGATTATCAGATACTGCCGCTTCTTCTATATCTGTAATTCCCAGATATTCAAGCGCTGTCGGCTCATCAGAACGATCAAGCTTTATTTGGATAAAGCTATCCGGATCTGCTTCTGCGTCGGCAGGCTCTGCGCTGCGGTAGGTAACGATACCGTTCTGTATAACATTTGCAATGGGCAGCAGATTTATATCCTCAAGCGACTCCACTGAAACATAAATAACACACGAGGTCATAGTCTTATCCTTTATCCTGAACGTCAGCGTTGAATACGTTCCGTCGTACTGTGTTCCTGCGGTATTCATATATGTAAAGGTATATTTTCCGTCGGCACTGCTGTCAACCGGTATACCTCCGATCGCCGATTCATTTATCTCTGAGCCTTTCAGCTCCAGCAGATCGCTGTCATATTCAACATTTATCGTCGCTCCTGAAAACAGTATCTTCGGCGATATATTCAGCTTTACTTTAAAACGGAGATTTTCAATTTCTCCTACTTCAAGAGATACCTTTGTCGGCTCCAGCGTAGGAGTATCCTGCGTAAATATTTCAGTTCCAACAGTCGTTTCCGGCGGCGCCGTTACAGACTGCGGGTTCTCCGTCTGCTGAGTGTACAAAGGCTCGGTTTCAAGCGGCTCTGAAACGGAAGCTGAGGTCGCAGCAGACGTCTGAGTCTGCTGATATTCTTCAGTCTCCGGCTGAGCAAATACCGAAGCAGCCGAGACAGCCGCAACGCACAGTGCTGAAAGCAGAGCAATTAATCTTTTTATTTTCATGCAAACATCTCCTTAAATAATTGCCGAAAACAGATAAAACGACAAATCATATGAAAAAGCTTCGCCACTCTCCGTTATAGGAAAATGGCGGAATATTTATCTTCTTGTTCTGTAGCTGCTTCTGTTAGCAGACTTATGGCTGTACATTTTTTCATCTGCAAGCCTGATAAGCTCGTCTATATCGTCATACGAGTCGGTACATTTTACAACTGCGCCAACGCTGGCTTTTATTTCATAGCTTTTACCGGAATGCTTATTGAAATAATCGAGATATTCTTTAAAACGATTTCCGTAGTTTTCCTGATATTCCTCGCTTACATTGCAGCCTGCCGCAATAAATTCGTCGCCCCCGAATCTTGCACAGATCTCCCCCTTGACAGAAACAGAATTCAGTGCTCTTGCGATCGTATTGATAGCAAAATCTCCTTCAAGATGTCCGTAAACATCGTTTATCTCCTTTAGACCGTCTACGTCGATCGAAATTATCATAACGTTGTTTACCTTGTTATTCTGAAGCGTTTCCCTGAGGATACGGAAAAATCCTCTTCTGTTGTAAAGCTGAGTCATAGAATCGCGTATATACATATTTTCAAGCGTTGATATCATTTCTCTCATCTGTGACTGCTGCCTTATAGTTTCCAGAGAGTTAGACAGATGCATAGCATAAGAAAACCACTCATATTCAACATAGCTTGCTGCGTGTTCCTTTACTATATAGCCTACCGCCTTATTATTTACATGAAGAGGAGTAAACAGCAAGGAACGGCATTCGTTAAGCTCCTCCTCCAGCCTCGGAAGAAGCTCCTTGGTTTCAAAAGTTTTATTCTGACCCTGAGAAAAGCCGTTCTTAAAAGCTATAAGCTCCATTTTCTCAGGATATTCGCTCAGACCGGAATTATTATACTCATCATGATTGGTGAAAAAGCCTTCCCGAACGCACACCCACATTTTCTTAGTCCAGGTATTCATGATATCCTGCTTTAGCAGATCAATAGATTCGTGGACAGCCGAACATTCCACAAGTCTTGAATTCATTCTGCAAAGCTCCTGATTGAAGCTGACAGCAGAATCAAAGCTCTTTACATATTCATGATGATATTTATTAATATCCTCTGTTTTATTATTTTTACAGCCGCAGCTACCTCCGTACCTAACTTTGCAGGAAAATTCATAGACCTTATCGGAAGCTGTTCCGTTTATCAAATCATAAATAACCGATATTACTTTTTCAGCCGCCTCCTTATAGCACATTCCGGCTGTGGTAATGACCGGAGTATGATACCTTCCCTCTTCAAGTTCGTCGATACCCGTTACCGAGACTTCTTCAGGAACTGAGATCCCATGTCTTGTCAGCTCGTCTATGACAGCCATTGCCATTACATCGTTGGCACATACAACGGCGTCAAATTCCATTCCGCTTTCAAGCCATTTTTTCACTACAGGCTGAGTAGTTTCATCCCACCACATACCTTCGCCTACGCGTTCCTGCTCATATCGGATACCGTATTCTTCAAGCGCACGCCGGTATGCCTCGGTTCTTGCTGCTGATATCTTCTGTGAATTATCCCCCGCCATAAAATTTATTCTGCGGCGTCCGTGATCTGCTATAAGATGTTTTGTCAGACTGTAAACAGCGCCGGCATCATCAAATATTATACTGCAGCAGCCTTGTTCGATTCCGTCAAAGCTTATTACAGGTACGTTATTAGCTTCCGCTCTTTCGATAAGAGAACTTAGAGTGCTTCTGCTCTTTATCGTATCAGTGAGTATTATAAGGGCGTCAAGCTTTTCAAAGTTGATCAGCCTGAAAATGTTTTCTTCTCCGAGGTCATACGCAGATCCGCTGAAACTATCGGAATAGCAAGTAAAAAACATCAGTCTGAGCCAATCGGTCATACGCATCTGATCCAGCAGATAATTACATATTTTAGACTGATATTCCGTTCCGACTCCGGCACAGCATATTCCCACGGTCTTTTGAATATTCATAATCTCTCCTTGTTTTTACAGACATAGTTAATTTTAGAAGCGGCAAAAACAGAGCTTTCCGTACAACGAAAAGCCCGTAAACATTTTATTCAATAGTTACTTTCTTCATTACCTGCGGTTCAACAGGACGGTCACCGAAGCCTGTCTTAACCGAAGCTATCTCATCGACTGCGTCCATGCCCTCTATTACCTTTCCGAACGCCGCATACTGTCCGTCAAGATGAGGTGCGTCTTTATGCATAATAAAGAACTGAGAACCGGCGGAATCAGGATCCTGTGAACGAGCCATTGAAACGACTCCTCTCGTATGCTTCAGGTTATTAGGAACTCCGTTAGCCAGAAATTCACCCTTAATGCGCTCCTTAGGCCCTCCCATTCCCGTTCCATCGGGACAGCCGCCCTGTATCATAAAGCCTTTGATGACCCTATGAAATATCAGACCGTCATAAAAGCCTTCCTTTACAAGCTTTTCAAAATTAGCTGCTGTTATGGGAGCAGTTTCAGGATAAAGCTCGATCTTTATTTTCTTTCCGTTTTCCATTTCAATTACAACCATTGTTATTTGTTCATGCTTTTGATCTCAGGCAGCATAGACTTTCAGCATGAACTCCTCCGTTTCATAAATTTATATTTTATACCTGCCGCCGACTATTTTGATTTTGGAAGCTTCCCCTGCCTGTTAAATTCCAGCAGCTGCTTGAAATACTCAGATTCAGGTGACAGCTTCTTCTTTGAGAACATATTATTCTTTACCATATCCTCACAGTATATATAATCTCTTTCACCGTTATTATTTACACAGTATATTCTGTCAACCACTGCAAATTCACCGTTTTCGTCATATCTGTTCTTATCGAAGCAGCAGAACATATCCCTTGCCATCAGATCGCAGAGCTTGAGTATTTTCGCATAATTGTCAAGCGCCGACCACTTTTCAAGCTCCTCATGAAAAAACTCCTGAACAGGCACATCGTTAACTTCCATTTTTCTGATTATTCTTGCCAGACATATTGAAGCGTCCTGATCCGTAAGCTTATCAAGCCTGGCATTTTTATACTCAAGTATATAATCGTTCAAGGTTGCATAAAAAAGCTTATCGTACTGAAAAGGCTTACCTTTTCCCGAATATTTGATTATAGGGTTATCTGTATTTATCAACACTTTTATCGCTCCTAATAAATAATACTGTTTTCAGAAAATTATCTGTCTTTATATTTTTCAAGAAACTCGTTAGTTTTCGCAGCAGCCAGCTCGGCAGAGATCTCTTCTATTTCATCCTCGTCTTGAGAATCCGTTCTTGTATCAAGCTGAGTGCGAATGTATTCCTCAACTCCGCTCATAAGTTCATCTGGAACGGCTTCAATATTCTTGAAATTTTCGTCTTCAGTTACGTCCTTCGGAGAAGCCAGCTTTGACAGACCGCTCGAAACCTCTTCCTCCCCGACCGTTTCAATACCGTAATTTCTTTCCTTTACAGCCTGAGCCCGCTTCGCAGTTTCGTCAAGCATTTCGTTAACCTTTTTATCTATATCGCTGTCATCCGCAGAGTCAATATCCTGAAAATGAGTTTCCACATAACGCCTATGCTCGATTTCATACCGCTTTTCATATTCCTCACTGGCGGTAATGACCTCATCGCCGGCAACCGGATCAACGTCGTAATCTATATATGTTTTTACAGGCTTATTTTTCTGAGCCTCAAGTTCCCTTTCAAGCAGCTCCATTTTTCTGCGAATTGTTTCAGGGTCTATCGGAGCAGGTCCTACGGTTTCAAAATGCGGCTCATCATACTTGCTTTCTTTTACAGCCACAGTTTCCGCTTCAGCCGTTTTCTTTTTTACCGGCATATTCCATATATCCTCCGGATCCACCTTGGCTTTAGGAACAGTCCTGATCTCTTCAGTTCGTTTTTTATGTCCGAATAATGCCATAAAAACTTCCCCCTTGACTTTTTTCCGATACCGGCAATTTGTTTACCGCATATACTATATCTATATAATTATACATCATTTCCAGATTAATTGCAATAATTATTATACATTTTTTCTGAGAATTTAGGCACTGATTTTTGTACGAAATTGAGTAAATTCATAGTTTTATTGTGCATTATTAATAAAATATCGACATATCAGTGGATAAAATTTGATATAATAAAGCATAAGTAAAAGAATATACTATTTTAAATAAATTTATTTTGTTATCAAATAAGGGGGAATTAATTTGCCGAACAAACTTGGCATAACAGCTACTGAACTGTTTGCGTGCAACCCTTTCAGAATTCTCGGCATACCTGTAAATTCTGCTCAGTCTGAAATAAATAAGGCATATACTTATATTATAAAGCTGAACGATACCGGAGATATAGGCAGCTTCACAACTCCGTTTGATTTTTCATCGCTTCCGCCCTTTACAAGAGATAGCGCTTCGGTAAAGAACGCATACGCTAAGCTTGCCAGCAATGGATACCGCTGCTTTGCATATGCCGACAGTCAGTTTACAGAAGCTCTTAACATTGATGACGTTGCACTTAACCTGCGGGATATTACCTGCTATGACTGTTTTCTTCGGTGCTATATGTGGCTTGTTATAAACGACCGTGAGTTAGAAGAAACTCAGCTATGGATACAGTTGGCTGAATACATAGATAAAATGATCTCATCCCCGCAGAGTATGTGGAAAAAGTATTTTGACGACAGATTTCCCGAAGAAATGATCGACACGGATCTTACCGTTTACAAGTCGTTCTATAAAACCTTCTGCGAAATAATACTGCTTCCTATCAAGGAGCTTGTAAGAGGCTCAATGAAATGCCGTACCGCACTGGACATACTTAAAGTAAAAGGGATAGATCCCAACGAGGAGTTCCCGTTTATAGAAATACCGCAGGCTAACGCACCGAAAAACGGAGAAAAGCCCCCCAAACTTAAGATCGCGCTTAAAGACGGCGATGAATACTTCGATATTTCCACAGGAAAAATGGTTTCATTTGAATCCGAAAGCGCCGCTGATATAGAAAACAACCAGTTTTCTGTTGCTTCCGCACCTATAACCGCCGAAAGGATCATTAGCGAACCCGAAAATGATAAATGCGGAGAAGCTGACGATAAATATGCTGTGCCTGTAAAACCTGCTAAAGAAGCTGAAACAGAAAGCTTTCAGGCGTTTTCCGGACCGGATTATGAGGACGAAGAAGATTACAGCGATAATAAAGGGTCTAAAATACTCAAAAAGCCTATTACCTTTAAAACCTATGCGGACGAAGATGACGAGGACGATAAGAACGCAGAAAACTCGTTTTCATCTATTCCTGTTCCGGGATCGGTCAGGACAAGCCAGCCGGCTCAGGTAAAAACCGCTCCGAAGCTTAAAATCAGGAAAAACCGCACCAGTCTGCTGGACAATTCAGATGTAAACGGAAATGATTCGACTGATATTATTTTGACTGACGAGCCGGACGAAGAAGGCAATCTTTACACCGAAGCGCTTATACAGATGCTCCGTGCCAACCGCAGCAAAAATCAGATGATGAAGGACGTGGATACAAGACACGTTTTCGACAACGGCGATAATCTTAACAACACCGCAGACGCCGGTCTGACTATGGACGATATCAATATGAAGAAATATGATTCGTCGCTGCTGGCTTCCCCATACGAATCTGACGATTCAGCAGATGTTAATAAGGTTACAAGGGAAGAAAAATTCCGCAATATTAAGATAGATGATATGCTTAATCCAACTCTAGGCGGAAAGTCCACAAGAGATTCTTTTGCTCCGGACGCTATCGAAGAATTTAAGAAGCAGAAGCAAAAGCAGAAAGCTTCAGTAAAATCTCTTGTTTCCTTATCGCTTATTCTTGCTGTATGCTGCATAGCATATGTATTTCTAAAGCTGTACGATATAATATAAAAATAAAAGCTGATCCGCAGTCTGGGTCAGCTTTTATTATATCCCGTTAATTTTTCGGAGAACCTATTTTCAGAACGGCAGCCTTTGTTGACATAACGTCGGAAAGACTTTTATTAAGTACAGTCTCAGCGTCCGACAGAACCTTATCGAGATTGGCGGCAAGCGCATTTCTTATATCCTTATCCTTTGCGACAGCCTGAGCTACTATTTCGTCAGCCTGTTCCTTGGCGCGTTTCAGCTGCTCTTTAGCTATTTCAGCCGCCTGTTTTATTATCTCCTGCTCGGAAACCAAAACCTTTGCACGTTCCTCAGCTTTTCTTATTATCTCCTCAGACTGCTTATTAGCCTCGGAGATAATATTATTCTTATCGCGCGTCATGTCCTTTGCGCGCTTGATCTCTCCGGGCATATTCAGCCTTATGCTGTCAATATACTCTCTCATCTGTTCGCAGTCTATCATTTTCTTATTTGAAAAAGGCACTGACGATGATTTATCAAGCAGACCATCCATTAACTCCAATATTTCTTCAACTTTCATTTTGTGACTTCCTTTCATTATTCCTTGTATTTCCGGCTAGACGCCGTGTAATAAAATCAAGTATCTCAGGCGGAACAAAACCGCTTATATCGCCGCCCAGACTCGCAATTTCCTTTACAACGCTGGACGAAAGATACATATTTTCACTGCTTGTAGTTAAAAACACCGTTTCGGCTTCAGAATAAAGCTTTTTATTTGCCAGAGCCATCTGAAATTCATATTCAAAGTCAGATACAGCGCGCAGACCCTTGACAATAGCACACGCTCCGGTACTTTTCAGATACTCAGCCAAAAGACCCTCGTTGCAGTCGACAAATACATTTTCCAAGTGCCTGGTAACAAGGTTTATCATTTCCATTCTTTCGGTAATTTTAAAGCTTGCGGTAGTTTTGCTGGCGTTGAACGAAACCAGAACTATGACCTTATCAAAAAGTTTTGAAGCACGGTTGATTATATCCAGATGTCCTACAGTAACAGGATCAAAGCTTCCCGGACAGACAGCAATTCTCATTATATATCCTCTTCCTCCGCGGGAACTTCAAATACTGTTACAGCGATCTTCCCGTATTTATAACGTTTTCTTACAGATAATCTCCCGTAGCTGTCGTTAAGCGTCAGTTCCTTTTCATGCTCGCAGACGACCAAACCTCCGACGTTCATTTTCTTATCAAGCTCAGGCAATGCTTTTTCGAGCAGACCCATTCTGTACGGAGGATCTAGCAGGGCTATATCAAATCCGGGCTTCGCAACCCTGAGATATTCAAGGCTGTCAATATTAAGCACTCTGGCAGACTGCATAAATCCGCACTTGCTGAGATTTTCTTTTACTATCTCTACAGCTTCCCTGTTTTTATCGGTAAAAACGCAATGTGAAGCACCCCTGCTCAATGCTTCAATACCGAGCTGGCCGCTTCCTGCAAAAAGATCAAGAACAGAAGCTCCCGGACAATCAAACTGAATAATTGAAAAAACGGCTTCCTTTACCATATCAGAAGTTGGACGGACATCAAGCCCCTCCATAGTTTTCAGCTTCTTTCCCCGCGCGGTTCCGGTAATAACTCTCATAAAAACGCCCTTGCCCAAAGCTCAAATATACTGTGAAACCGTTCGGCAAAGACTTCCTCCTTTTCCCGTAGGGTTCTATTTTTTTATTTTGCAAACCTCAATAACTAAATTATGTATTAATTATACTATAAATCATCAGTTTTGTCTAGAGCTATTTGTGATTTTTTTAGTCGAACTCTGTATTTTCATAAGTTTTCGCATAAAAAAAGAACTCCGAAACCGGAGCTCTTTTATAACTCTATAGACTAAGATTACTTCTTCTTAGCAACTACTATAGCAGCGCCTGCAAGAGCGATACCTGCAAGAGCAATACCTGCAGCAGCGCCTGCTTCAGGGTTCTTCTGAGTGTCATCAGATTTGCTTGCTGTTGTAGAAGTTGTGTTTCCTGAAGGCTTGGAAGTCGTCGCAGAAGAAGTAGGAGCTGTTGAGCTAGCGTCAGCTTTTGATTCGGTAGAATCAGCAGTGCTTTCAGCAGGAGCTTCAGCTAAACCTTCAAGTGTAAAAGTAACAGAAATATTTCCGTCCTGTGTAGGAATAGCTTTTTCGTCAATAGTGCTGTCGCCGTATGCGTTAATAATAGCTATCATAAGATAATCTGAATCAGACTTGAAATATACGCCGTCCTCAGGAGTATATTCAGTTCCGCACATATCAACCTTGATATCCTTTACTGTTACAACCTTATCGTTAACAACAGGCTGTTCATCATCGTTGTATGTACAAGGAATATCGGTAGTTACGATCAAATAATTGAACTTTGAAGTTGAAGCAGGATCTGCTCCTACCCACTCTATCTGATCCTGAGTTATATCGCTGTTATCAGATTCCTTAGGATTATAGGCTGTAAGCATTGACCAAGGTGAACCCATTCTTGAAAGAGTCTTTTCCTCGTTAAGGTAAAAACCGTCCTTATCTTCTTCAATAGTGTCATTGTGCTGATTGATCTTACCACTTGTAGCTATGGAAACAGTATATGTTCCGTCATAATCAAAAGCTACGTCAGTACACTCCAATGCAGTATCAAGACCATATGCTCCGCCCTGAACTCCAACAGTTTTAGCAGGAAATGCAGCTGTCTGATCCTCATCGTTAAAAATATTACGATAGTTCCAAGTATCATTTGACTGGAAAGCAATACCTGCGTTGTATGCAGAAGCAGAAACTGCGAAAGCAGTCATAGCAATTGCAGAAGCAGCCATGCCCGCAAAAATCTTTCTTAGTTTCATAAACATAAAACTTCCTTTCTAAATTAAGTATATCTATATTGTACTGTATTTTCCCCCATATTTCAACTGACTTATTCAACAAATTTGATAACGTTTTCTTATTTAAATTAAACAAAAACACAACTTATTATTTGTAACAAAATTCATGTCTTTATTTCAGCTTTTTATGCTGAAGCGTTCCGGTTATAAAAAGCAGAAGCCTTTTGGGAACGAGCCTGCCGGCAATAATTCCTAAGCTAAGTGTTTTCTCAGGAACGATTATCAGCTTACCGCCGAAAAGACCGTCAACCGCACGTTCAGCGCAATACTGAGGACTTATGCTTTTTACTGTAAATCTGCACCCGGCCACATTGTTGAATTCGGTATCGACCGGTCCGGGACAAAGCGCAGAAACCTGAACACGGCTGCGTCTTCTCCTGAGCTCCTCGTTAACGGCACAGGTAAGATTGACAGTATAGGCTTTCGTGGCATAATAAGCCGCCATCATCGGTCCGCCAGCCATAAGTCCCGCCGAAGAAGAAACGTTCAGTATATAGCCGCGGTCCTTTTTTCTGAAATCCTTCAGAAACAGCTTCGTAAGTATATGAACAGCTTTGCAGTTTACGTCGATCATCTTAAGTTCCATGTCAAGGTCGGTATCACAGAACTCTCCTATAGTGCCGAAGCCTGCGTTATTTACAAGCACCGATACGTTCATTCCCGACGTTTTTCTGTATAGCTCTATGCATTGCCTTTCATCGGACAGATCTGCCGGGATCACAACCGTATCGCCTTTCAGACGGTTTTTCAGCTCCGCAAGCCTATCCTCTCTTCTTGCGGTAATGATCAGATTATACCCGCGCCTGTTAAGCTCCAACGCTATTTCGCGTCCTATTCCTGAGCTTGCGCCGGTTACAAGAGCAGTTTTTTTCATAATAATAGCCTTTCTGATGCGGCAGCGCCGACGGAAAAGTCTGATATTACAGATTTTCCCTGAAACCTTCTCCGATAAGTACGTTTTCAAAGGCAAGCTCCTTGATCCTGCTTACCAATACCGCCGGGGATTCCTTCATTCCCTTTACAGCCCAGTCGATAATTACTCCGCAGAAACCGTGGGAATAATAATTGGCAAAGAACTCGGCCTTGCTTCTGGTCGCCATTTTCTTGACCGCATGATGAATAAATTTTACGAACAGTCTGTGCATTATCTTATAAAGATGTTTTTCAAATGTGCGGTCGGAGCTTTTAAGAGCGCTGCAGTAAAACTCCTTGTCGTTCTGCATATTTGCGAGAAAAGCCTCAAGGTTTCTTTCCCAGTTATGAAAACCGACTCCGCTGTTGAAATGAACAAACAGCTCATTATAGTATATCCAGCCAAGCAGCTCATATTTATCCTGAAAGTGATAATAAAACGACTGGCGGTTCAGGCCGCATTCTCCGGTAATATCTGATATTGAAATTTTTTCTATCGGCTTTTCTCTGCACAGCTTTTTCAAAGCGTCGGCAAGAGCGCCCTTTGTTACAGCGGAACTTGACATCTGCTTACCTTTCTCCAAAACCTGCGGTTACCCCTTAACCGCTTATGTCTTTAATCTTATTATAGCATTATCCGTCAAAAAAATCAATGAATAATTATATAATATATTTTTTCAGCCTCCTTTGATTCTTTCAATAACATCTGCGGCTGAAAACAGCGGCTCGGCTCCGTCCCTAAGCAGCGCTGTCTGTCCCTGATATTCGGGAGCGTAAATATCGGCAGGCGGAAGAACAAATATATCCTTGCCCTGCTCCGCAGCATGATATACGGTATTCAGCGCACCGCTTTTTGCCGACGCCTGTATACAGACGACTGCGTCGGAAAGCGCAGAGCATATCCGGTTTCTTACCTTGAAATTTTCAGGACAGGGTCTTTGCGTTGGAAAGTATTCTGAGATCACAACACCCTTTTCGCTTATCAGCTTCTTCTTAGCAAAAGAATTTTTAGGATAATCGTATTCTGTACCGCAGCCCAGAACTGCGGCAGTTTTTCCTCCCGAATAAAGCGCGCCCTCATGCGCCGCCGAATCTATCCCCTTTGCAAAGCCGCTTATTACAGTAATTCCCGCTTCTGCAAGCTCAGCGGAAATACGTCTGGCACAGCTTTCCGAATATGCGTCCGCTTCTCTTGCTCCTATGACCGCCGCAGACTTGTCAAAGCTTACGTTTTCAAGCCTGCCTTTTGTGAACAGAACCGAGGGAGGATTGCTTATTTCCCGCAGCTTCTGAGGGAAAGCGCTGTCCTCACGGCAGTAAACCTCGATCTGCTTTCTTCGGCAGTAATCGAGCATACCCTCAGCCTGCTCCAGAGAAGCCGAACTGAGCGAAACGAATTCCTCCTTAGACATATACCTCTCAGTTTCTTTCATATTTTTATAAAAGCTCTGAACGGAATCATACCTTTCAAGCATATCCCACTTTCTCGGATTGCAGGGAGAAAATCCGATAGTAAGCCACATATAGTACAGCAGACCGCCTGACATACGCCCGCCCCCTTTCCTTTTCTTTTATTGTATCATATTCTTTTATGTATTTCAACAATATTTAAGTACAATATACTCAAAAATCACAAAAACTGTTGCGGACTCAATAAAAGTATGCTATAATATCAGCAGTTAAATTTATGGCAGATATACTTGTCGGAAAGGACAGAATATGATAAAAGCAATTGATATAAGCGGCAGCTGGCAGCTGGCTCTAGACAAAAACTGCAGTGGCGTACAGCCGGATTATTCGGACAGCATAACGCTTCCGAACACTACCTCCAACGCCTGCAAGGGCGAATACAATCCAAAGCGTGAAACAGGTTTCCTTACAGATACCTATAAATTTGAGGGCTTTGCATGGTTCAGAAAAATTATCGAGCTTTCCGAAACTGAAAACAAAACGGTAAAGCTGTATCTGGAGCGTACCCGCATAACGACTCTGTATATAGACGGAATAAAGATCGGAACTCAGGAAAGTCTGTGTTCTCCGCACATTTATAATATAACCGATAATATCTCGGACGGAACGCATGAGATAGTTATCTGTGTTTCCAATGTAGGATATAAAACAAAAGGCGGACATCTTACCTCCCCAGATACACAGACCAACTGGAACGGTATTACCGGAAGAATGGAAATACAGCTGTTTGAGAAAGATCATGCCGAAAACGTAATGATATTCCCTGACGCTGCCGGAAGATCATTCCGAATTACCGCAGATATGACAGGTCATAAGAACGGAACAGCTTTTATATCAGCGCAGAGTTTTAACGGCGCTCTTATTCACTGCCCCCAGACCGCAGAGGTTTCCTATACCGACGGAAAGCTTGACTATACTTATAAGCTCGGAAAAGACGCCCTGCTCTGGAGTGAGCATGAGCCTAATCTATACAAGCTTAAAATTGCCGTCGGCGGAGATATTTACACCCAGACTACGGGACTCAGAGATTTTAAATCCTGCAAAGATAAGTTTGAAATAAACGGCGTAAAGACCTTTTTGAGAGGAAAGCATGACGGAATGATATTCCCTGAAACAGGGTTCGCTCCCACTGGCCTTGAAGAATGGCTCAGGATAATGCAGATCTCAAAAGACTACGGAATAAACCATTACCGCTATCATACCTGCTGCCCCCCGGAAGCTGCGTTTGAGGCGGCGGATATACTGGGAATTTATATGGAGCCTCAGCTTCCCTTCTGGGGCACTATTGCCGCACCGGGTGAAGAGGGCTATAATGAGGAGGAACAACAGTTTCTTATTGACGAAGGCTTCAATATGCTGAAAGCTTTCGGAAATCACCCCTCCTACTGCATGATGTCAATGGGCAACGAACTGTGGGGCTCAAAGGAAAGGATCAATGAAATAATAGGCGGCTATAAAAGCTTCGACAGCAGACATTTGTATACTCAGGGTTCAAACAACTTCCAGTGGTTCCCGAACGTAGTTGAAAACGATGATTTCTTTGTAGGAGTACGCCTTGCAAAGGACAGGCTCATAAGAGGTTCATACGCAATGTGCGACGCACCGCTTGGCCACGTTCAAACCGATAAGCCATCAGCCTTACACGATTACGACAGCGCCGTATGCCCTAATAGATCTGCCGAAAGCGCAGAAGCTTCAGCTGACGGAACTGTTCAGATACAGTACGGTACTACAATGAAAACCGTTAAAGCCAGCGAAGCCGACGCGGACTTTATACCTGAAGTTCCGATCGTAACTCATGAGATAGGACAGTATGAGACCTATCCTAACTTTGACGAGATAGAAAAATACACAGGCTCCCTTAAAGCCAGAAATTTTGAAGTATTCAGAGAACGTCTTGATGAAAAGGGACTTCTTCCTCTGGCAAAGGATTATTTTGAATGCTCGGGAAAGCTCGCCGTCCAGTGCTATAAGGAAGAGCTTGAAGCCGTTTTTCGCTCAAAAAGGCTTGCCGGCTTCCAGATACTTGACATTCAGGATTTCAGCGGACAGGGTACTGCGCTTGTAGGTATCCTTGATGCGTTTATGGACAGCAAGGGTCTTATAAGCGACAGCGAATGGCGTGAATTCTGTAACGACGCCGTACTTCTCGCAAGGTTTAACAGCTATACTGCCGAAGCAGGCTCGTCCTTCTGCGCAAATGCAGAGCTTTGCTGCTACAGACCCGGCTTTAACGGAGGAAAGCTTAAATGGAGCATTTCTGATGAAAACGGAAATTTCAATTTAAACGGCGAAACAGAATTCACCGCTGCCGGAAATTATACAGACATATGCAGTATAAGATTTGACCTGCCCGATGTTATTAATATTACAAAGCTTGTATTCAGACTTGAAATTGATGGAACGAATATATCAAACCATTACGACCTGTGGGTCATTCCTAAAAGAGAAAGCATTGATCTTAGCGGAGTATATATCTTTGAAAGCGTTGACAGCGAAGCTGAAGAGCTTCTCAGCAAGGGGAAAACCGTTCTTATCGTTCCTGATCTTTCAAAGCTCGAAAATTCGATCGAAGGCTTTTATTGTCAGGATTTCTGGTGCTATCATATGTTCAGGCTCATCTCTGAAATGATGAAAAAGCCTGAGCCTGTAGGAACAATGGGACTGCTAATAAACAACAAGCACAAGGCGCTTGAAAAATTCACATCGGAAAAGTGGTCTACTCCTCAGTGGTTCGATATAGTTATGAACTCCCGCTCGGAGATCCTTGACGATAATTATGAAGGCAAGAATATAATAGTTCAGACGATCGATAATTTTGAACGCAACCACCGTCTGGGCCTGCTTTACGAATACGAACAGCTCGGCGGAAAGGTAGTAGTCTGCAACTGCGATCTTGAAAAGCTTTCTCACTCTCCGGAGGGCAGACAGTTTATTTATTCAGTCATTGAATATGTAAAGCAATAACGGCTATAAAAACAGACCCTTTCATACTATGGAAAGCTCCGTAATATGAAGGGGTCTTAAATTTTATAAGCTCAAAAACAAACCGCAAAATATCAAAGCATAAGCTAAACGCCTTACATACTGTCAGGACAGGTAATTTTAAGCATATCAAGTATATTGCAGATAACCTGCTTGACCGCAAGCGACAGCAACGCTCTTGCCTGAAGAATGTTTTCAGGCTCTCCCATTATGCGGCAGTTGGTATAGAATTTATGATACATCGTAGCAAGCTCCACAGCGTATCTTGTGATCTTTGCCGGATCATAATTTTTTGCCGATTCGTCTATAACATTTGGAAGTGTAGCCATATACTTTATCAGCTCCAGCTCCTCCGGCGCTTTAAGCTCTGAGAGAACAGCACTGTCGGGTGATTTTATCTCAATTCCCTCATCCTCAAGCTTCCTGAGTACCGAGCAGATCCTGGCATGAGCATACTGAACATAGTAAACAGGATTCTGAGAGGTCTGAGAAACCGCAAGGTCAAGATCAAAATCAAACTGAGAATTAGGCTCACGGAGATTGAAGAAAAACCTTGCCGCATCAATAGGTATCTCATCGAGCAGCGTTGAAAGAGTAACCGCTTTTCCCGAACGCTTTGAAAGCTTGTATTTTTCACCGTTGCGAACTAGATTTACCATCTGCATTATGACCATATCCAGTCTTGCGGCATTGATACCCAATGCCGTCATAGCAGCTTTCATTCTCGGAATGTACCCATGGTGATCTGCGCCGAGAATATCAATAGCAGTATCATAGCCTCTGGTAACAAGCTTATTGTAATGATACGCAATATCCGGAACAAGATACGTCGGAACTCCGTTTGCACGGACAAGAACTCTGTCCTTATCGTCGCCCAGCTCGGAGGATCTGAACCAGAGCGCACCCTCCTGCTCATAAGTATAGCCACTTTCCTTTAGCTTCTCAATTATCTGAGCTACCGCACCGCTGTTATGAAGCTCGCTTTCCTTGAACCACCTGTCATAAGTAATACGGTATTTTCCCAGATCCTTTTCAAGATTCTCTATGTTAATAGGAAGCGCATAATCGCATAACGCCTGACGCCTTTCCGCGCTGCCGCATGATACATACCTATCACCGTAAAGCTGTGCAAAATTCTTTGCATGAACAATAATATCCTCTCCGAGATATGCGTCCTCAGGCATTTCCGTTTCAGGCTTGTAAAGCTGTAAATACCGAACCTCAAGAGATGTCTTGAACTTCTCGATCTGATTTCCTGCGTCGTTAACGTAAAACTCTCTTGCGACCTCGTAGCCTGCCTTTTCAAGCACCGAAGCCAAACAGTCGCCGATAGCTCCCCCTCTTGCATTTCCTATATGCATAGGTCCGGTAGGATTTGCCGATACAAACTCCACCAATATCCTTTTTCCGTGACCTGTCTGAGTCTGACCGTAATCGCCGCCCTCTCCTATAACGGAAGCTACGACCTCGGAAAACCACTGAGCAGAAAAGAAAAAGTTTATAAAGCCAGCCCCTGCGACCTCACAGCTGTCAAAATAGGTACCTTCGAGATAAAGCCTGGCGCATATTTCATCTGCAATTTTTCTGGGAGCAGTTCTGAACGCTCTTGCACATATCATAGCGGCGTTTGATGACAAGTCGCCGTTCTTCGGATCCGCAGGTATCTCCACGTTAAACGGCGGTATCGGCTCGGCAGGAAAAACACCGTCTGAAACACATTCGCCCAGCGCTTTCATTATAAGCTCCCGTACCTGCTCATGAGCTTCTTTTATAAGGTTTGACATCTTTTGTACCAATCCTTTCCTTTACTTTCATATTCTATAATCAGCGGTCATAATAAGCTAATGCCCTGCTATACTTCCTTTTGCTCCGCAGGCTTTACGTCTATTGATATAGCAAAGTCCCCGATATAGCTGGAATTTACATCTACAACATATTTAAATTCCAGACGGCCTCCCTGTTCAGTAACGCCGTTTGTTATCTCCTTGGCGTTTACTCCTACCATAAATGCTCCGTAGGGAGTTCCGTAATGACAATGATGCTTTTTACCTGTTTCAATAACAAGATTGGACGAAACTGCGCCCGTTCTTGTCATAACTATTTTCTTATTACCCGTAACCTCAAGACGGGTAACAGAACCGTCGAAGCCTGTAGCTTCCGTTTCATCGTAGGAAAGCACATAGCCGTCGGCGGTTTTAATATATTTACCCTGTGTAATCAGCTCAGTCTGCTCCGACTGCATTCCGTCGGTCTGAGTGCTTAAAAGCGATATTGTAACATCCTTCTTCAAATCTAACCTCTTCCGCCCGCAATTATAAAGCGAGACTGCATTTTGATATTTTTATATTTTTATTCTTGCCCAAAAATGCGTCTGCATTCTCGCTGAAAAGCTCGACGCTGTCAGTACAGTAAAGTTCCAGCATACCGTCTTCTTCCCTATCACACAGCTCGTCGTTATACGCAAGTATCTTCTGAGCGTGCTTAGCTGCCTCTGCCCCGGAGGATATAAGCTTGACCTCATCCCCCATCACCTCGGAAATCACATCTTTTAGCATTGGATAGTGAGTACAGCCCAGTATAAGAGTATCTACCTTTTCTTTGAGCATGATCTCGAGATATTCCTGAGCTATAAGCCTTGATACCTGACTGTCGGCAGATGTGTAGCCGTTTTCGACCAGCGGCACGAACATAGGACACGCCTTTCCGAAAACCTTGATGTCCGGCTTCATTTCACGAATAGCCTTGCCGTAACAGCCGCTTCGTATAGTAGCGGGAGTTCCGATAACGCCTATTCTTTTATTCTGAGTTGCCGCACATGCCGCATGGACTGCGGGATAAATAACTCCGCTGAATTCCGTTATAGAAGTTCCTTCAAAAATCGGAGTCGTCATAAGAACAGACGAAACCGTTCCGCAGGCGACAAGCACCATTTTTACATTATGCTGCTCAAGGAATCTTATATCCTGTCTGCCGTACTGAGCGATAAGCTCCTTGCTTTTGGTTCCGTAGGGAACTCTTGCGGTATCTCCAAGATAAACGATATTCTCATTAGGCATTAATCGCGACAGCTCCTTGACGCAGGTAAGTCCGCCGACGCCTGAATCAAATACTCCTATTGCCGCATTATTCATAATCAAAGTCCGCCCTTTCAAAAGCAAGCTTTATCAGTCTGTCCTCCTGCTCCTCCGGAGAAAGTCCCTCATGCTCCATAAGCTGAGGATACATACTGATAGGCGTATGCCCGGGCAGGGTATTTATTTCGTTAAGTACTACATCGCCGTCCCCGCATAGGAAAAAGTCCACTCTTGCAAGACCCTCGCAGCCCATTATTTTATATGCATTTACCGCAGTTTCCCGGATCTTTTCAGAAGCCTTGCTGCTTATATCAGCCGGTATTACCGTCTGAGATCCAGCGTTTTCATACTTTGCCTCATAGTCATAAAAATCGTTTGCTGCTTTTATTTCGCCTACGGCAGACGCAAACGGCTTATCGTTGCCCATTACCGCGCACTCACATTCACTTCCGATTATTCCCTCTTCAACTATAACTTTCTTATCGTGAGCAAACGCAAGCTTGATTCCCGCAATAAGCTCGTTCCTGTCCGAAGCCTTTGATATTCCTACGGATGAGCCGCAGTTTGCAGGCTTTACAAACATAGGATATGTAAGTCTTTCCTCCATTTCGTCACACTTTGAGGAAAGCTCGCTGTCAAGCTGACTCTCCAGAATCGTCACCCATTTAGCCGTTCTTATACCGTTAGCCTCCAGAACGGTATGTGTGATCTCCTTATCCATACACATAGCGGAGGAAATGCAGCCGCACCCTACAAATGGTATTTCAGACATCTGAAGGAGTCCCTGAACAGTTCCGTCCTCACCGTTTTTACCGTGAAGCACGGGGAAAACGCAGTCGACCTTAACGTTCTGTACTGTTCCGTCCTGTCTTATTGCCAGAAATCCCTTATGAAGCGGGTCGGGACTTAAAACGCAGGGAACGTTGTCAGGATGCTGCTCCCATTTTCCGCCGGGGATCTCATCAATACTTCCTATATATTTGAGCCAGTGTCCCTTTTTAGTTATGCCGATACAGGTAACCTCGTATTTATCCTTTGGTATGCTTTTTATAACATGAGCCGCCGATACCAATGATACGTCATGCTCATTTGATTTGCCGCCGAAAATAACAGCTACTTTCAATCTTGACATATATTTCATCGCCTTCCGATAATCAAATCTAATTACAGCACGGATATTATATTATTATACCATAAGCCATAATAAAATGCAATATTTTTCACAGCTTTTACACGAAAATCAATTTTACCGGTCAGAAACAGAAACAAGTTTTAAAGTTAAGCAAATAAAATTGTTTTTCCGAACAGCCTCTGCGGAAGTTTTAAAGCAAGCTGATCATTCCATTATCGCTTTTAATTACAAAAAACAATCATAGAAATTTCAATTCGGCAACTTCATCAAAATTAAGCTTTCCTCCGAATATATCCAGCGCGCTGCCTACAGTAAAATCTATCCTGCCTTTTCCTATTCTATTCAGTGATCTTATATCATCAAGCGAAGCTATCCCTCCCGCATAGGTCACGGGAATACCGCAGGTCTTTCCCAGCAGCTCGGCAACCTCCTCCTCGATACCCTGCGACTTGCCCTCCGCGTCTACCGCATGAACGAGAAATTCCGAGCAGTATTCGGACAGATCTGCTATGCTTTTTTCATCAAGAACTGTATCGGTAAAGCACTGCCAGCGGTCGGTAACGATATAGTAGCTGCCGTTTTTTTTTCGGCATGACAGATCAAGCACTATACGAGATCTGCCAACCGCTCTTACCAAACGGTTCAGATTATCGAAATTTACTGTACCGTTTCTAAAAACATAGCTTGTAACAATAACGTGGCTTGCTCCCCTGTCAAGAAAACCTGCTGCACTTTCCGCAGTTATCCCTCCGCCTATTTGAAGTCCTCCCTCAAACGCTTCCAGCGCCTTATACGCCTGAACGCAGTCGGCTTTATAATATTCTGAGCCTTCGGGATTGAGCAGAATAATATGTCCTCCGTAAAGTCCGCGTCCTTTGTAAAGCCTGCCGTAATAGGCTCCGTCTTGACGGGATACGAAATTTTCCTCTGCATAATTATTCTTATCTGCAAGAGTTCCGCCTACTATCTGCTTTACCTGTCCGTTATGTATATCTATACAAGGACGGAATTTCATATAAAATCATGCCCTTTCTATTGAAAAAAAATTATTTCAAGTCCCGCTTTGCCGCCTATTTCTTTTATATACATCTCAAAGCCGCCGATCTCCTGTTCTAAAGGTCCAATATAGCTTTTATAAAGCTCCGAATCCTCTGACGGGTCAAAGTAATCTCCGTCTGTACCGTTTATAACTGCTCCGGTTTTTTCAGAAAAAACAACGTAAAGCTCTTCTCTTTTTCTGTCAAGACAGTCGGAAGCGGCTTTTTTCAGTTCATCACTGCTGTTTATACGCACAGCTGTTCCCTCCGAATAGGAATAATCCACGCTGTCAGCTTTTTCAAGATTTGAAGTATCCCATACATGACCGCTGTTTTTCATATATTCTTCAGTCACATTAAAATAGCTGTGAGTAACAAGCCTTCCGCTGTAATCGGGAACAGGGTCGTCCCATGTAACGTCTGTATAGTACCATACGTTTTCTATCTTAACCATATTCCACGCATGCTCGTCTCCTTCAATATCCGAAGCGCTTATCGTTAGACAGGGTATCTCCAGCATATCCATAAACATCTGAAACGCCGTGGTATATCCCTTGCATATCGCCTGACCGTTATACAGCACACCATAAGGATTATCGGAATTTTCATTGTATCCTCCTAGTATCCCAAGAGCCTTTTTATCATAGGTGCAATTATATACTATCCAGTCGTGAACAGCAAGCTCCTTTTCAAAATCGCTCATATCCTCTGCTATTATTTCGTCAATAACCTGTACTGCCTTATCATATATCTTACGATCGAGATCACCCAAACCGTCCGGACTTCCGTTGAGATACGCCTCTGAAACAGCAGATGTATCGTAAATTATATCGGTTTTATCGATGTCAGAGCTGTTCCCGCTGTCTGACATTGAGCTTTTTTCCGATGTGTGCATTGACTCCTGCGAACCGAAGATCCTAGTTTTCCCGTCCGAACTGCCGGCAGTCTTATCATATACGGCAAGAACGGCAAAAGCCGCTGTAAGCACCATTGCGGCAGTAAAAACAACAGTGGCAGATCTGTTCATAGTTTTGCTCCTTAAATTTCTATTTGATTTTCTAATTATACCTTATAGCTCCGATGATGTCAAGAAACAGGAGCTTTACTAAGCTTCGGACAGAACAATTAAATTACGGCGAAAAGATTGGTTTCCCATGCCGGATAATACGGATACTGCCTCATATACAGCTTATACTCAGACCTGATACTGTTGATAAGCAGGGGAATATCAAGTATATCATAGGCTCTGTGGTATAAAGCTGTACAAATTTTAGGACTGTATTTACTTATAGTCCCCGCACTCCCGTTAATAGCCTCTGCATCTGCTCCTTCAACGTCGTATTTTATATATGTGCATTCACCGCCGTCTAGTATGCTGTCAAGAGATCTTGCATATACTGACACTCCTTCTGAGGAAAGCTTAGACTGACGTCCCGAGCCAGACGTAAAGCGGACAGCCTCGTCTCTGATCCAAGCTGCTGCATTATAAAAGCTGATATTGTCACGTCCCAGAAGATTCTTTACGCACTTTCTGAAATTCCTGCGATTCGGTTCAACAGCGTAAATTCTGCGGTATCCTTCCGCATATTTAAGAAATTCATTTACGGTATCTCCGGTATAGGCTCCGAGATCGGCATATATCTCGTCGTCCGACAAACTGAGTATATTGCTGAAGGCTTCGTCGGGAAAGCTGAAGCAATCATCAAGAAAATCAATATTACCGGTTATTTTAAAAGAAAGTATATTTTCAAAAACCTTAAGAGAGCGTTTGTCAGCCAGCAGTCCGGCAATTTTTTCTGCATCGCCGAATCTTGATAAAAACGCATCCTTTGAAAAAACCGTTTCTCCGATCACAGGAGTATCCGGAAATACCAGCGTATATTTTTCTGACAGACTGCGTATTCTTTTCATGACCTCCGGTATATCAGTTCCGAAAGCGGCAGCAACACAAAAATCTCCGTACTCAAGCTCAATATCCGAAAGTCTGCGGACCTTAAACCCTGCAAACTCATTTTCTCTTGCAAAGCCGTCGCTTGCAAATATTCCTCGGCACTGTATCCCGTATTTATCAAATTCCCTGAGTACCTTTATACAGCCGTCGCCCATTCCGTATATGAATACAGGACGCTCTGCTTTTCTCAGCGCTTCGTACCATGGCTCAAGCGCCTCAAATCGGTTTCTAGTAAACATTTATGACCCTCCGTATTTAGAGCTGTAAATAAAAAGACGGCAATAAAATGCCGCCGTCTTTTAATTATCCATTGAATCGAAATCGTCAGCGTGAATATCGAAAGGTCCTCCCTCCGGACCGATCATATCGCGGCCTCTGATATTATACTTATCACGGTTAAGATTGATCTGCTTATCAAGCATTTCCAGGAATCTTCTCGGCTGTTTTACCGAGATCACCTCTTTTACCGGGGTATCTACGTCCTTGACGTGCATAATTACCGACCCGCACTTGAATATTCTCTGTCCCAGGGGAAGTACTAGCTTTTTGTCAGTTACCCGATAAAGCTCCAGTTCGTCCTCAACGATTTTCAGAAATCCCTTGCGGGTAATAAACTTGCTTTCGGTAAGAAAATATCTTGTGAACGATATAGGAAGTCCGAATAAAGTTCTCTTTTTATCTGTCCATAGATATTCAAAATCATTTTTACTCATATAATCGCCCGTAAACCGTATATAAAAAGCTTTCGGCAGCTACGGACCCCGCCCCCTTTCATAACGGGAAAACGGCTTCTGCCGCAATCCTTTTAAACATTTTATCACTTTACAAGAAATTAGTCAAGTACCGTTCAGCATAATATTACGCAAATCAATCTTTGTTTTTCCCGACTGTAACTTAACGGTCAGCGGAAGGCGGCTTCTATTGCTGACATTACCTCGTCTTTCACTTCAAGAACCGACTCTTTGCCGTCCTTGAAACTAATCCTTACATGATACTTTCCGTTTCCGGGCTGTCCAATAATTTCATAGCCCTCAGCAAACCTCTTATTTATCGGAGCGCTTTTAAAAAAAGAAATGTTTATTACTGCCATTGATCCCGAGCTGATAACATCTTTGCCCTTGTAATCTCCCGAAACAACAAAATTTTCTGATTTCATATTATTTTTCCTCCTGTAATTTATTTTATTTAAGAGTAATCTGCTTGCAGCTTACGCATCCGCCCTGATCTTTTATAACGCTCAAAATCCTACAGACAGGTTTTATCCTCACTATTTACTTTCTCAAAGTCCCTTTGCCTTACTGAGAGTTATTCCGTTGTCCCCAAGCGGAATTTCGTGATCAAGGCCGACGAACCTGCCGTTTTCCTGCCACAGAACTTCCTTCACAAATTCATACTTCTCCTCGTCCCATGTCACAAAATCGTCCAGAACCAGTCCTCCGGTATCTCCCGAATTTGCATTAAAGCACCAGAAGGTATGATGTAGTTTATTTTCCTTTATCAGACGCCGCATACAGGTCATCCATTTCAGGTTCGGCTCTCTCATAAAACCTCCCCATTCTCCTATCAGAAGCGGAGCGGTATTTTCCTTGTAAATATATAACCAGTTGTCGAGCCAGCAGTCCTTAATTAGCGAATTAAAGTCATATTCCCCTTCAAACCACGGCTGCTGATAAACCGTGGGCCCGTAATCGTGAGGAGAATACACAAGCTTATTCTGATATTTTCCCAGATCGACCGGATAATCCCTTACTCCTCTAAGATTTCCTCCCCACCAGTTGAAATAGTAATCATTGCTGTCAGCCGAAGAATAATCTCCGTTAGTTCTTATATTCTTGGGATATATCTCGATACCCTCAACCATTATCAGTACATTTGGATTTTTGGCAAGAACCCTTTCAGCAGCCTGCTCTGCAGTGTATTTCCAGTTATTTGCGTCCTTTGAATCGTTCCAGATCGCAGCGTTATCTCCCTCGGCAGGTTTTCCGTGAGGTTCGTTTTTCAGATCAAAGGCTACTACCGTGTCATTGTCTTTGTATCTGTCCGCCATATATTCAAGCGCTGAATAATAGTCGTTTACTGTTACCTTATCGGTATACCAAAGATTTACATTGTGACCTGAAGCGTCAGTTTCCGCTGAATGAATATCAAGCATGACCTTTATGCCGTTCTCCTCTGCAAGCCTGATAAAATAATCAAATATCTCCTGGCTGTTCATCTGATTAAGATCAGGATTATAGGCGTTGTTGTAATTTGCCTTAGGAAATTCGCCGTCAGACCACTGATTTATAAGCTCCGCAGAGATCGGCACTCTTATAAGATTGAAACCGTGATCGGCAATAGCCTCCACGCTTGAAACAAGCTCCGAATTCCACAGTCCGTCAAAGGTATTTGTTCCGGTATTATAACCGAACCAGTTTACACCTGTTATCCAGACCTCTTTTCCGTTCTTGTCAAGTATTTTATTCCCGTCTGTATAAAGCCAGTCATCACCCTGCTTCGCTGCTTCAGAACGTTTCAGAAGCTCTTGAGTATCCTTGTCGGAGCCGTTGGAATTTTGATCCTGATGTCCGCTGTTCTGCTGAGAAGCCTTGCCTTTTTTAACTGCTGCGCTTTTGCCGTTGAGCTTTGCCGATATTATCTCAAACTTTCCGTCAGTTCCTATATTTGCGCCTATGCTTATACTGCCGCCTGCCGCTATTTCCTTATTGTAATCTGCGGGAGTTACAGTCAGCTTATCTCCCTTGACCTTATATGTACCGTTCCAGCCTTCACAGCTTTTCAGACCTTTGATTTCAAGCTCTAAAGTCCAGCCATTTATTTTTTTATCATCAGAATTTTCGATTCCGATCTCAACGCCGGTCATTGTAACGCCGCCGTTTTCCCAGCTGTTTCCGCCGCTGTACTTTATAACGATCCCTTCCTCAGCCTTGCTTTCATCAGTTAATGATGATTCCTCTTTAAACTCAGACGATACGTCAGCTTCTGATACATTGCTGTCCTTGTCGTCTTCGGAGCTTTCGTCAGACTGAACGGAAGAACTCTCAGCAGCCGAGGACGCTTCATCATTTTTATCCTTTCCCGTATTGGTAACGATAAGCGCTGTCACAAGTCCGATTATAACAATTCCCATGCCTATAAAGCCGAACAATACTTTCTTGTTCAGCGGCTTTGCGGCAGCACTATCCGATTCGTTGTTCTCGGGTAAATTCTTATTTTCATTATCAGCCATAGCAATATCCCCTTAATAATTTCAATAATTTAATTATACAATATGATATGCGCAAATGTCAATAAGACAAACCCATATAAATAAAAAAATACGGCGAATCGATAAAGACCGCCGTTATCTATTCAGCCGCTGTATTTGTTAAGAATACCGTTTATTATATTACAGGAAATTTCAGATATAGGGATAATCGGCTCGGAGGTTTCCTCATATTCCCCGATCTTCTTTTCAAACAAGCTTACATCATGCCATTTACCGCATTTAAAGCCAGCAGAACGGTAGGTGCCCAGAAGTCTGAAGCCTGACGATAAATGAAGCCCTTCGCTTTTTTTATTTGGAACGGTTACTACGCCGTATACCGTTTTAACTCCCTGTACTTTCAGCAGCTCTGTAAGTGCCGAATACAGCTTTTTTCCCAAACCCTCTGAAGTATTCTCACGGCGTATATATACCGACAGCTCTGCGTTCCACTGATAAGCCGCACGTTCCATATGCCTGTGTGCATAAGCATAGCCTATCAGCCTGCCGTTTTCCTCACAGACAAGGTAAGGATAGCTTGTACCTATATCCGTTATGCGCTGTGAAAATTCCTCCTCAGACGGCAGTGTATACTCAAAAGTTACCGGAGTATTTATATACTGAGCGTATATCTCAAGCAGTTCTCTGCTGTCGCTCTTATCGGCAGATCTGATCTTCATCTTCATATACTCCTTATATTCAAAAGACCGCCGCAGTTAATAAAACAGCAGCGGTCCGATTCATTTATTTGCTTAATTTGCTTTCACGGTAAATAATATCCTCTCTCTTAGGACCGTTCGAGATCATGGTTATAGGGAAGCCGATATGCTCCTCAACGAACTCTATGTATTTTCTGCAGTTTTCGGGAAGCTCTTCGTATTTCCTAATACCTCGTATATCGCATTTCCAGCCGTCGAGAACCTCCAGCACCGGCTTAGCCTTTTCAAGCAGCTGAGTAGTCGGAAAGTCCGTAGTTACCTTTCCGTCTATCTCATAGCCTACGCATACGGGAATTTTTTCAAGATAGCCGAGAACGTCAAGAACCGTAAACGCAACGTCGGTAGTACCCTGGATCCTGCAGCCGTACTTTGAAGCCACGCAGTCGAACCAGCCCATTCTTCTGGGTCTGCCTGTCGTAGCGCCGTATTCACCGCCGTCGCCGCCTCTTCTTCTCAGCTCGTCGGCTTCCTCTCCGAATATTTCGGAAACGAAAGCTCCCGCACCTACAGCAGAGGAATATGCTTTTACAACTGTAACGATCTTCTTGATTTCATAAGGAGGAATGCCTGCACCTATCGCACCGTAAGCCGCAAGCGTGGAGGACGATGTAACCATAGGATAGATCCCGTGATCCGGATCTTTAAGAGATCCAAGCTGTCCCTCGAGAAGTATATCCTTTCCGTCCTTCAGAGCGTTCCATAGATACAGAGATACATCGCATACATAAGGCTCGACCATTTTCCTGTATTCCATAAGTGTTTCAAAAAGCGAATCAGGGTCAAGCGCAGGCTTATGATAAAGATGTTCAAGAAGAACATTTTTTGTTTCGCAGACCCTTTTCAGCTTTTTCATAAGATTTTCTTTGTCAAAAAGCTCCTGAACCTGAAAACCGATCTTTGCGTATTTATCCGAATAGAAAGGAGCGATACCCGATTTGGTAGATCCAAAGCTGGCTTTCCCTAGACGTTCTTCTTCATATTCGTCAAAAAGAATATGATACGGCATAACCATCTGAGCCCGGTCGGAGATCAGGATCTTAGGCATAGGAACGCCTTTGTCCACAACAGACTTAATTTCGTTGAAAAGAACCGGGATATTCAGCGCAACTCCATTGCCGATAATATTTGTCGTATGATCATAGAAAACGCCTGACGGAAGCGTATGAAGTGCAAACTTACCATAGTTGTTTACTATAGTATGACCTGCGTTGGCGCCGCCCTGAAAACGGATAATTATATCCGATTCCTGAGCCATCATATCGGTAAGCTTTCCCTTACCCTCGTCGCCCCAGTTTGCACCTACGATTGCTCTTACCATGAAATTTTTCCTCCTTGCAGAAATCAAAGCAAAATTAGCGGTATTATCTATAATAACCGAAAAAGGAAACAATACCGCTAAATAAGTATATCACAAAACTTTCCTCTTGTAAATAGCTTTTGTGACAAAAATTAAATTACGTTGTCTGACGATTTTGAGCATAGGGATAATTCCCGTATTATAAAAATTTAAAAATACTCTTGACAAATGACATTTTCCGCTATATAATATCACTTGAGCAATTTATTGAATAAAAGCATAAAAGCATTAAATCTTTAAATTGGTATTACATAATCGGAAAGGTTGTATAAAATGATTGCAATGTGGGCGGTACTTATAATCTATCTGCTTATAATGGTGGGAATAGGCTGGTATTATAAGAAAAAGAACGACAGCGTTTCGGAATTTGTGCTTGGAGGGCGCACATTAGGGCCGTGGTTTACGGCCTTTGCATACGGTACTTCATATTTTTCCGCGGTAATTTTCGTAGGCTACGCCGGAAAATTCGGCTGGGCTTACGGTGCGGCTTCTACCTGGGTAGGAATAGGAAACGCCGTTATAGGCTCTCTGCTGGCATGGCTTGTACTAGGAAAGCGCTCAAGAATAATGTCCAAATCCCTTGAGGCTAAAACAATGCCTGAATTTTTTGAAAAACGGTACAACAGCAAAACGCTGAAAATAATATCGGCAATGATAGTTTTTGTTTTTCTTATTCCCTATACAGCTTCAGTATACAACGGCTTGTCAAGGCTGTTTGAGAAGGGCTTCGGTATCCCGTATAAATACTGTATTATAGGAATGGCTCTTTTTACAGCCGTTTATGTTATAATGGGCGGCTATAAGGCAACGGCTATGAATGATTTTATCCAGGGTATCTTCATGCTGATAGGTATAACCGCGGTTGTGCTTTCCGTTCTGAATATAAACGGGGGACTTTCAGCTTCAATGGATCTGCTGGGGAATATTCCGTCATCTGACGGCAGTACGGGAAAATACAGCAGCCTTTTCGGACCTGATCCCATAAACCTTGCCGGAGTAGTTATTCTTACGTCCCTAGGAACATGGGGACTGCCTCAGATGGTCGGAAAATTCTATGCGGTAAAGGACGATAGATCAATAAAAACAGGCACTGTGGTTTCAACTGTATTCGCTCTTATCGTAGCGGGCGGCTGCTATTTTCTCGGAGGATTCGGACGTCTTTTTGTAAACGGCGCTGACGGCGCTCCCAAGGGAGGATTTGACGCAATTATCCCTCAGATGATGGAAAAGCTCCCGCAGCTGCTTTTCGGGATAGTAATAGTTCTTGTGCTTTCCGCTTCCATGTCAACGCTTTCGTCGCTGGTTCTGACTTCAAGCTCGGTTCTTACCATTGACCTTATTAAACCGCTTTCAAAGAAAATGAGCGAAAAGAAAGAGCTTCTTATTATGAGGATACTTATCGCCGTTTTCCTTGCAGTATCGGTAATTCTGGCAATAATAACTCTTGAAAACCCGCAGACCGTTATCTCAACGCTGATGTCGATCTCCTGGGGTGCGCTTGCGGGGGCTTTCCTTGCACCATATATGTACGGTCTTTTCTGGAAAGGCGTTACAAAGGCCGCCGTTATTGCCTGCTTTATAAGCGGTGTAGGAATTACTGTAATCCATATGTTCTATTATACTTTCGGCGGCAGAACAGGTGACTTTTTCGGTCTGAATCTAGCTTCGCCCATCAATGCAGGAGCGTTCTCAATGCTGTTCGGACTTGTACTTGTTCCGATAGTAAGCCTGCTGAGCCGAGGAAAGAAAAAGGATAAGGAATATGCAGACGAAGTATTCTCATGCTTCAGCTGTTCGGAGGAATAAAAAAGCAAAGCCTGACATTTAAGCAGAAATGTCAGGCTTATTTTATGAGTTTAATACATATTCTCCGCTTTGGATACGGCTTCTATAAGCGTAAGTCCCGTAAAGCTCTGCGCCGGAAAAAGTCTGCCGCTCTTTTTATCGTCAACAAACGCGCCTACAACTATCCCCGGTATACAGCTGTCAACGGAGTTCGGAGCATTAGGCCCTCCCAGATCAGTCCTGCACCAGCCGGGATCGGTAATATTCATCATTACGTCCGTACCCTCTATTACCGAGGAAAGATCCGTCGTAAACTTATCAAGCGCAGCCTTGCTGGCAGAATATCCTGCCTGCTCCGGCTCATTCTTTATTCCGCTCGTAGTATTTATTATTCTGCCGAAACCACGTTCGATCATCTTCGGCAGAAAGTGATAGCATATCATTGCAGGAGCAATAGTATTGATCAAAAAGCTCTGTGTAAAATCTTCGACAGGCGTTTTGAAATACTCTGTACGGTAAGCTATCTGAACTGCGGCGTCGTTGAATACTATATCCACCTGAATACCGCTTTCATCTATTTTTCTCAGCATTTCCTTTACCGAATCAATATCAGAAAGCTCCGCCTCAACCTGAATTGCCTCTGAACCTATAGCAGTTACTTCCTTATAAATCGGTAACGTATGCTCGAGCTTCCTGCTGTGAAGTATCAGATTTGCGCCGTGATTAGCCATAAAAACTGCGATCTGCCTTCCTATTCCTCTGCTTGCGCCTGTTACCAGCACCCATTTTCCTTTTACTTCAACCATATCAACAGCCATACGGAATTTACAGCTTAATAATCGTAAAAGCGGTCCGTATGGCTATACCTCCGTTTCCTTTTCCGCCTTAACTCAATATAATTACTTTGCCGAATTATAAATATTTATCATATCCTGTTTATCAAGAATTTTAAATCCGCCGATAGTTCTTTTTCCGAAATGACTGCACTTTTCTGCCAGTTCACTGATCATATTGTCATTAAGCTCATAGCCCAGCTCTTTTACAGTCACAGGCATATTAATGCTTCTGAAAAAGTTCTCGCAGGCTGATATTGCCATTAGAGCGGTTTCATTAATATCAGCTCCGCAGATACCGAAAACGTTTCTGCCGAATCGGGCAAACCTGTCCGGATCCTCCGTATAAACATATCTCGCCCAACTGCCCCATACCGCGCACAGTCCTGCACCATGAGCACAGTCGAACATTCCGCCCAGCTCGTGTTCAAGCTGATGAGTTGCCCAGTCGCCGCCGCCTCCAAGACCTGTAAGATTATTATGAGAAAGACTTCCCGCCCACATTATTTCCGCTCTTGCGTCATAATTTTCAGGCTCGTCAACAAGTCTTTCGGCATTACGGATAACTGTTCTCATAAGCGCTTCGGCAATACTGTCGGTAAGCTCCATAGAATCGCAGCCGCCGAAATACCTCTCCATAGTATGCATAAGAATATCCGCCGCTCCGCTTGAAGTCTGATATGGCGGAAGAGTGTAGGTTAGCTCAGGATTCATTACCGCAAAAACAGGACGGGAACACTGAGATGAATATCCTCTTTTGAGCCAGCCGTTTTCATTTGTAATTACGCTCGAATCGCTTGTTTCACTGCCTGCAGCGGCAATAGTCAGGACGCAGCCTACCGGAAGGCATTTATCGGCAGTCCTCTTTCCATCGTATAGCTCCCATACGTCAAAATCACATACCGCACCGTATGCAATAGCCTTTGCCGAATCTATAACGCTTCCTCCGCCTACCGCAAGAATAAAATCAATACCCTTTTCTCGACAAAGCTTTATCCCCTCATATACTAAAGAAAGCCGAGGATTAGGCACAACTCCGCCCAGACTTTCATATTCGATGCCTGCTTCCCTCAGCGATCTGAAAATACGGTCCAAAAGACCGCTTTTTTCTGCACTTTTTCCTCCGTAATGTACCAGCACCTTTTTACAGCCCTGTTCTCTGACAAGCTCGCCTGTACGCTCGTCAGTATTTTTTCCGAACACTACCTTAGTAGGTATATGAAATTCAAAATTATTCATATTGACGCCTTCCCTTTCTGTTATATCTATTAGCTTAAAACGCTTTTTACCGCATCTTCCATTGCCTCAATTACCTTATCGCACCAATGATCGAATTCGGCGTCGGACTGCTGACACTCCTTATGGCTCAGCACATATTCAACCGCTCTTTTTACTCCCTGATCAAAGCGTATCTGAGCGTTAAAGCCGGGAACAAGACGCTTCAGCTTCGCATTATCAAATACTACCGAATTTGCTTTATCGCCTATAAGTCCTCCCTCAAAATCATACGAGCTGCACTTTGCAAGGAAATCCGACGGCACATAATAAGGCTTGTATTCAACCCCGAGAGCGTCGGCAAGAGCCGTATATATCTGATTCCAGGTCAGCGTTTCGTCAGAGGTTATCTGAACCGCTTCTCCTATTGCGTGAATATTTCCTATAAGTCCTGCAAAAGCCGCGGCAAAATCGTCGCAGTGAGTCATCGTCCAAAGAGAAGAGCCGTCGCCGTGTACTATTACAGGCTTGCCCTCAAGCATTCTTTTGACTACCTGCCAGCTTCCTCCGTTCCCGTGAACTCCTACAGGAACAGAACGATCGCAGTAGGTGTGGCTGGGTCGTACTATCGTTACAGGAAAGCCGTTTTCACGATACATTTTCATCAGAAGATCCTCACAGGCTATCTTATTGCGGGAATACTCCCAGAATGGATTTGCAAGAGGAGTTCCCTCGCTGATAATATAGCTTCCCAGCGGCTTCTGATATGCCGAAGCTGAGCTTATAAAAATATACTGCTTTGTTTTTCCTGAAAAAAGCCTGAAATCACGCATAACCTGTTCAGGCACGAATCCGATAAAATCGGCAACGCAGTCAAAAGACATTCCGTTCAGCAGCTCAGCTGCTTTTTCCTCATCGCCTATATCACAGCAGATATGCTTAGCCCCCTCTAAACCGACGTTTCTCGAGCCGCGGTTAAGCAGCCATACCTCTTCCCCCTTTGAAAGCAGGAGCTTTGTTATAGCTTCGGAAATAGTTCCTGTTCCGCCTATAAATAGAATTTTCATAAATGCACTCCTCATGATAAAAATCTTAAAAATTTACAATATAAGTATAGCAAGACTTGCAAAGTTATGCTATAATCATTACAGTTAAAAATAGTACGAATCTATACACAAGAAAGGAATGACAGCTATGCAGGAGCTGTTTGAATACAGCGATAAGCTCAATTCACCGTATGAAGCATTTATGTTCGACACAGATAATGAAAACTTTCCTGTCCGCTCTCACTGGCATTATTTTGTAGAGATAATATATATACTTGAAGGCTCTGTTATCGTCAGCAGCAAAAATATCAGCCATACTGCCGAAACCGGAACGCTGGTGGTTTTTCATCCTCAGACGGTTCATTCAATTTATCCGGACAACGGAAATTACTGCAGATATGCCGTACTGAAATTTGACGTTAACCGCCTTAATATATCAAACAACTATTCCCCCAAGCTTTCTTATATACTTTCGGCCGCAAAGGACGACAGCAATGCCGATATATTTTTCCGTTCTAAAGAACTGACCGATATTCCCGTCAAAGAATTTTTTATAAGCTGTATACGCGAAATAAGAGATAAAAATTACGGCTACGATCTTATCGTACAAGCGCAGCTCTCCTCCCTGCTGGTTGAGCTTATAAGGATATGGCGGCAAAAGGGATTTGATACAAACCATATTTCCGTTAATCAGGTCGACGCCGAATCTATCCATACGATAACAGAATATATAGACTCTCATTTTGCAGATCCTTTGAAGGTTCAGACACTTGCAGATAAATGCGGTATGAGCTACTCATATTTTGCACGGCTGTTCAGGCAGCTATACGGGCAAAGCTGTAAAGAATACATTGAATTCATAAGAATATGCAAGGCTGAAGATATGCTGCTGTTTACAAATTCCGACCTGAACTATATAAGTCAGGAAACAGGTTTTTCAGATTGCAGTCATCTGATCAAGACCTTCAAAAAGCTAAAAGGGATAACTCCTAAGCAGTTCAGGCTGAAAATGAGGAGATAAAAAGCGCCTGTACGGAAGATAAAAATCCGTACAGGCGCAGTTTTCACCGCTAATTACTTAAAATATCTGTCGTAAAGACCCTTGAAGCCGCAGCCATGGCGAGCCTCGTCCTTAGCCATTTCATGAACCGTATCGTGAATAGCATCATAACCCAGCTCTTTAGCTCTCTTGGCGATCTCAAGCTTTCCTACTACAGCGCCGTTTTCAGCCATATATCTCAGCTCAAGGTTTTTCTTTGTTGACGGAGTTACTACCTCACCGAGCAGCTCAGCGAATTTTGCAGCGTGCTCAGCCTCTTCATAAGCCGCCTTTTCATAGAACAGACCGATCTCTGGGTAGCCCTCGCGGAAAGCTACTCTCGCCATTGCAAGATACATTCCGACCTCTGAGCATTCTCCGTTAAAGTTATCCCTAAGTCCCTGAACAACCTCTTCGTCAAGACCCTGAGCAACGCCTACCTTATGCTCGTCAGCCCATACAAGCTCTTCATCTGCCATTTTATTAAACTTTGAACCCGGAACTCCGCACTGAGGGCACTTCTCAGGCGGCTGCTCTCCTTCATAAATATAACCGCATACTGAACATACAAACTTTGACATAATATTGTCCTCCTCAATTTAAATTTTAATTTATTTACTTTATTATATAACCGACCGACTATATCGGTTTATGTTATAGCTTTCTTGCTACGATTAAAGTATACCACATAAGTGTACATTTGTCAACACTTTAATTATTACATTTTTTGCTGATTATTTATGCTTATATTTGTTAAACCTGCACAATAAACATATTATTTTTGAAATATATTATTTACAGTAAGAGTCAAGTTGATTCATATAGACAAATTCTAATTTATATGATAAAATATAATAGTGCTGATAATTTAAAATTAATATGAAAGGCCGGTGAAGATCCGCACATCCATATGCGGATATATTATGATAGATCTAAACAGTTCCCCAAAAGCGGTCAAGGCAATGGAGCTTTTTAAAAGCGGCTATAACTGTTCACAAGCAGTGATCGGAGCATGGCATGAGGAGATCGGACTTGATTTCAATACCGCCGTACATATTTCTTCAGGATTCGGCGGCGGAATGGGAAGGCTGAGAGAAGTATGCGGAAGCTGCTCAGGAGCATTTATGGTGCTAAGTATGAAATACGGCTATACCGATCCTAAAAATTATAAGGATAAAAAAAGATTATATGAGCTGATACAGAAATTTGCCGCAAGATTTAAGGAAGAAAACGGCTTTGATTCGATAGTATGCCGTGAGCTTCTGGGACTTTCGTCCGGCGCAAGCAGTCCTGCTCCATCAATTCGTACAGACAGCTATTATAAGAAACGTCCCTGTCCAGAACTTATAGGACTTTCTTCGTATCTTCTTACGGAGTTTATTTAATAATCACAGCTTTTAAAGGGCATAATAGCTTTAATATATTCTGCCGAAAGGATTGAAGCTATTATGAATTTAGACGCACTTTTCAACGGTTCAGCCGTACGGCGTTTTTTTATTATCTGTACAGGAGCATTGTTCTACGGCGCTTCTCTTGGACTGTTTCTTGCTCCTAACGATCTTGCTCCCGGAGGTGTGGGCGGTATCTCCATTATGCTCAACAGCTTTTTTCCGATCGGAGTAGGAAGCTTTACAATGCTTCTTAATCTTCCCCTGCTTGTCGTTGCTATTCTCAAATGGGGCTGGAAATTCCTGTTCAGTACAATAACCGCGATCATTATATCAGGTCTTGCAGCAGATGCCGCAGCATTTTTGGAGCCTGCAACAACTAATCCTATGCTTGCGGCAATTTTCGGCGGAGCTGTAATGGGAACAGGCTGTGCAGCCGTATTCCGATGCGGCTCAACTACCGGAGGTACGGACATCGTAACACAGCTCATAAGGCTTAAATATCCTCATCTGAAATTAGGAACTATTATATTGATAATAGACGGTTTTATTTCTGTCCTTGCAGGAATCGTGTTCAGAAGCTCTGAAAACGCTCTGTATTCGCTTCTGGCACTTGCCGTTTTTTCTAAGGTACTTGATTTTATATTATACGGTACAGATTCAGCAAGACTGATTATAGTTATCAGCAGCAAAAGCCAGGAGATAGCCGACGGACTTCTGCATAAGATCGACGTAGGCTGTACTATTCTTAACGGCGTTTCAGGCTACAGACATGAGGACAGGGAGATTATCTTATGCGCTATGCGGAAACAGGCTCTTCCCTCCGCTCAAAAATTTATTCTGAAAACCGACAGCAGGGCGTTTATGCTTGTAACAAATACAAATGAAATTTACGGTCAGGGCTTTAAGTCAGGCGGCTGATCTGAAAGGAACAATACAGATGGATCTCACAAAGTTCAAGGGTATAATATTCGATCTCGACGGTACGCTTGTCGACTCCTCTCATGTATGGAGCGATATTGATCAAAAATTCATGAAAAGGCGGGGTATCCGAATACCAGACGATTATTTTAAAAAGGTCTCCTGCATGAATTTCAGCCAGGCGGCCCGGTATACCATTGAAAGGTTCGGACTAAGCGAAACTGCCGAAGACATAATCGAAGAATGGTATTCAATGGCAGAGAACGAATATGCAAATAATGTACTCATAAAGCCCGGCGCAGACACGTTTCTGCGCTACATAAAATCAAACGGAACTAAAATCGCACTTGCTACCGCCTCATCTGAGCCATTGTATTCATCTGCACTGAAAAACAACGGCATATATGACCTCTTTGACTTTTTTGCTACTACAGAGCAGGTCAGAAGAGGCAAGGGATTTCCTGACGTTTATGAGCTGGCAAGCAGCGGTATATCCTTAAAGCCGGAAGAATGTGCCGTATTTGAAGACATAGTTGAAGGAGTTCGAGGGGCAAAGGCAGGAAACTTCACCGCCGTAGCCTGCCTTGATAAACACTACGCCGCAGATTGGGAGGAAATGAAGCTCATTGCTGATTTTTATTTCAGTGATTACAGAACACTTATAAGATAACAAATCAACGCATATCCGTATATACTGACGGATATGCGTTTTCTGATTTTATCTGCTGCTGAATTAACTCTATTCTGTCATACTTATTTTCCTCTGATAATCACTTATATAGCCGCTTAAACGATCACCGCAGAAGTATTGGAATTTTACTGCTTTTTGTTCTAGAGCCGATACTCTTGCTGCATATTCGGAAGTTTCCTCCAGCCGTTTAAGCGACGTATCTATGGGAAGCAAAGCATTTTTACAGCCTGAAAGTATCTCCCTCCCCCTGCCGTTGAACGCAAGTATCCTGATATACGGAACCTCCCTTATATCTGACCTTTTTACTCCAAGCGCCAGATACAGAACAATACGCCTGAGCCTTGCCATAGTAATGTTTCTGCTTTTGCACAGAGTGAAAAATTCTCCGAGCGTTAACGGCATTTTTTTCATTACAGCCGTTATCCTGTCCGCAATACCGGCACTTACGTCGGGAATTTCAAGCAGACTGCTTCTGTCAGCGCAGGAAAGACAAAATAAGACCTCCCTGTCCATATTATCCATATAGTATGTGATTTCAGGAACACAGCCTTCAGGAATAAAATCAGAGACCTTCCTGCCTTCTTTCAGCATTTCTCTGACAGCCGAAGCTGAAGCGAAGCTCCCCGAAGTGAATGAGTCATGATGACCAACAGCCTTTCTTGCCACGGGCGAAAGCTCAATATCGGAAGCAAGCGACTCCGCAGCTTTTGCATACTCGGAGGCAAGAATACTGTTAGGATTAGAAAGAGCTTCCCCTACCTTTTCGCCGTACTCAATACGAGCCGCCTCGCATACGGCAAGGGGATAGCTTTTTCCGGCGGCAAGCAGTTTCTTGACCAATGAAGAGTTTTTTAGCTGTTTAGACGCCTCAGCCGCTTTTTTCAAAACAGCTGTATCCTGTATCTCGCTGCCGAAGGACAGTCTTTTTACAACGCCCTCTCCAAGGGAAGCAAGAAGCTTCACAGCCGAATAAGCAAATACCTCTCCGTTTGAACAGGAAAACGGACACGGCAGCTCTATTACCAGATCTGCTCCGTTTTTTACAGCGGTCTTTGCACGGAAGTATTTATCCGCCGCTGCACATTCCCCTCTCTGAACTGCGGCTCCGCTCATTACTGCAACGATATGCGTTGCCCCGTTTTTTCTTGTCTGATCTATAAGATACTTATGACCGTTATGAAACGGATTATATTCCGCAATTATTCCTGCAGTCAGCATTACTGTTCCTTTCGCATACAATGTATTGAACCGAAAACGTTTAAAAATGAATAAAAGAACGTATTTAAAATTGTGCAAAATGCATATTTATGAGAAATCCACTTGAAATCAAGCGGTATTACTGTTATAATAATACTATATGATAACAGGATAAAAGTCAAGTCCGGTTATTTATTTTTATTTGAGAGGGGATTTTTATTTAATGAAAATCTTAGTTGTAAACGCAGGCTCGTCTTCGCTTAAATATCAGCTGCTGGATATGACCGACGAATCGGTTATAGCAAAGGGAAACTGTGACAGAATAGGCATCGACGGTCATGTTTGTGCAAAAACAGGCGACGGAAGAAGCTTTGAAGCAAACTGCAGCTTTCCTACCCATACTGAGGCTTTTGAAAAGCTTGTAGAGATCCTAACCTCAGGCGAAACAAAGGTAATAGATTCTATGGCGGAAATTTCAGCCGTAGGCCACAGAATAGTTCAGGGAGCAGAGGTTTTCAAGGAGACCTGTATCGCTACCGACGAGGTTATCGACAAGATAGATTCTCTTGCCGAGCTTGCCCCTGTACATAACCATCCTCATGCGCTTGCGCTCCGCGCCTGCAAAAAGGTGCTTCCGGAGGGTGTTCCTCAGGTCGTAGTTTTTGATACCGCTTTTCATTCCACAATGCCCAGAAAGGCTTTCCTTTACGGTCTTCCCTACGAATGCTACGAAGAACTTCACGTCAGAAAATACGGCTTCCACGGAACCTCGCACCGCTATGTTTCTTCTGAACTTGCAAGAGTTATGGGCAAGGATATAAAAGATCTGAAAATCGTTTCCTGTCATCTCGGAAACGGTTCGTCGATCACCGCTATAAACGGAGGTATTTCTGTAGATACATCTATGGGCTTTACCCCTCTTGACGGTCTGGTTATGGGTACCCGTTGCGGAGCGGTAGACCCGTCGGCAATCGAATTTGTAGAAAAGAAAAAGGGCTTTACTCCGGATCAGATGACTGAATATATGAATAAGCAGTCAGGCTTCCTCGGTCTTTCGGGTATCGGTTCAGACAACCGTGACATTACAGCTGCCGCTGAACAGGGCAATGAAAGAGCCAAGATAGTCGGAGAAGTCTTCTGCTATCAGATCAAAAAATTCATCGGTTCATATGCTGCGGCAATGAACGGTCTTGACGCTGTTATATTTACCGGAGGTATAGGAGAAAATGCTCCTGACGTCCGTGAACGTTCATGCTCTAATCTGGATATTCTGGGAGTTGAAATCGACTCTGAAGCTAATAAGGTAAGAGGAAAGCTTACAAAAATATCTACAGAAAATTCAAGAGCTCAGGTCTGGGTGATCCCTACAAATGAAGAACTGCTTATCGCAAGAGATACTCTGGCGCTGGTAGGCAAATAAAAATCAGAGCTTTTACGGCGGTTAGGCGGATAACGCAGAACCGCCGTTTTTATTATGCTCCTATGCCGTGTAAAAATTCCCGTGAATGTTAATACGCAGTTAATATTAACTGTGTATAATTATTTATAGTTAAAAAGCTTTGAGAGGAGGTATGTTCCCCGCAGGGAGCATAATAATCTTATAATGAGTAAAATCAGCAAAAGCGGAGGAATGATCTCCGGAGACGATTACGACTACGAAAAGGCAATTGCCGAAGACGAGCGTTCAAAACGTCTGGAGGAAGAAAACGCATACCGATCAGCTGCCGAAGAGCAGAAAAAAAAAGAACGCCAGGAGCGTGAAGAACGTGACAGACGCATAGCTCAGGAACATATAGAGCTTATGAAGCTTAAAAGCGGCGTTATAGAAAGATCTGAGATCATAAAGGAGGAGCATGAAGCTAAGAGAGAGCTCCACGGAGCCGAAAGGCTGTCAAACTTCTGGTATCACAATAAGATATGGATCATATTTATTGCGTTTCTTCTTGCTGTAGCAGGATATATTACCTACGATACTATTACAAGGGAAAAACCTGATATAACCGTTATGATGATCGCAGACAATGGCTTGCAGCTGCGAACCGAAGAGCTTGAGGCTTTCTTTGAAAAATATACGGACGACCTGAACGGTGACGGCAAAGTCCATGTATCCGTTCTTGCGCTGCCTCTTACTTCAGGAAGCGCCGATACAATGCAGCAGGGCTATCAGTCTAAATTCTTAGCTCAGCTTCAGTCCTCAGAATGCATAATGGTAATAACCGATTCGAATACCAAACCAGATTTTCAGGAGATAATGAAATCAGATCTGTCAAATGATTTTCCCGATAATCCTTATATTGACGAAAAAGGACTTTCTCTTAATTTTAAGTTTTTGGCGGAAGAGCTGAAATACGAATATCTGCCGAATGACGTTCATTTATGCTTGCGGATACCTATAAAGACTGTGAGCGACTCCCTGGAGGAAATGAAGGAGAGCTATAATAAAAACTTTGAGATATTTTCCCGTATAGCTGAGGATCTGGCAAAAACGGCAGAGGAAACAAACGATCCAGGTCTTCCTACAGAGCCAGTAAAGAAAAATTCTACTTCACAGTCTAAAACCGAATCAGAATAAGTTTAAGCCTCCGGCTCATTAAAGAACCGAAGGCTTTATTTTTTTACTAGATCAATCTCCGAAAGAAATTCCTATATCCTTTGCGGTTTTAACCAACTGATCGTCTTCAGGAACAAATTTGGTTTTTCCCGCAACCTCTGAAAGCGGATTTTCCGATACGACATCATCTATCATAGCTACAGCATATCCAAATTTCCCGTCTGCTATAAGCTCGGCGGCGTGAACTCCGAACTTAGTCGCAAGTACCCTGTCGTAAGCGGAAGGACTACCTCCCCTCAGCATATGCCCGGGTACGCAGACTCTTGTTTCACAGCCTGTCTTTTCCTCGATCTGTCTTGCAATACGATTAGTAGCGGTAGTAATTCCAGCTTCAGCTCGAAGCCTTGCCCGCTCCTTTTTCTTCAGCTTAGCTTCATCTGTATCAAATGCACCCTCGGCTACAGCAAGAATTGAAAAGTCTTTTCCCGAACGGTTTCTTCTTTCACAGGCTTCGCAGAGCTTGTCAATATTATACGGTATCTCGGGTATAACTATCATATCCGCTCCGCCGGCAATACCAGAATAAAGAGTTAGCCACCCCGCCTTATTGCCCATTATCTCAACGACCAAGGTACGTCCGTGTGAATTAGCCGTGGTATGAAGCCTGTCGATTACGTCAGTAGCAATATCAACAGCGGTGTGAAAGCCGAATGTAACGCTTGTTCCCCAAATATCGTTGTCAATAGTTTTGGGAAGACCTATTACGTTCAGACCCTCCTCAGAAAGCAGGTTAGCGGTTTTGTGAGTTCCGTTGCCACCTAAGGTAAGCAGGCAGTCAAGCCTCTGCTTTTTATAGTTTTCCTTCATTGCCTTTACCTTATCCACATTGTCCTCGCCGACTACCTTCATCATTTTAAAAGGCGTGCGCTTTGTTCCGAAGATCGTTCCGCCGGTAGTAAGGATACCTGAAAAATCTGATCTTGCCATTTCCCTGCACTGGTTATTTATAAGGCCGGAAAAGCCGTCCTGAATACCGATTATCTCTACGCCGTCACCGAACCGCTCATAGCAAGCTTTGGCAACGCCCCTTATAGTAGCGTTAAGTCCGGGACAATCTCCCCCGCTTGTCAAAATTCCGACTCTTCTTTTCATAGTTATCAGGTTCCTTTCGGTTAATATTTATCGTCTTCATCGTCAAGCACTATTTTCAGTTTATCGTCACTGTTCAAATCGTCCTCTTCTTCGGGATATACAAACTGATTTACGGGCTTTTCGGTTTCATTCAAACTGCTGCTGTCTGCTTCCTCAAACTCACTGTCGTCGTATTCATATCTTGCGCCAGAGGTATGAGATGTTTTTTCATCAGCAAGCCTGAATTTTGCTATCATATTTTTAAGTATCAAAGACTGCTCCGACAATTCTTCGCTTGCGGAAGCAGAGCCTACCGCCGTAGCCGTATTAGCCGCAACTACCGCTGAGATCTGATCGACTCCTGTATTTATCTGAACTATAGCTTCTGCCTGAGCCGCAGAAGCGTCGGTAATATTCTTTACGAGCCCCTTTGTAGTATTAGATCCGCCGACTATTTTATGCAGCGATTCTGCAGTCTGCTTTGCAAGCTTTGAACCCTTGCTGACCGCAGAGGTCGAGTTTTCGATCAGCGCCGCAGTCTGCTTTGCCGCTTCAGCCGAACGCGAAGCAAGTCGTCTTACCTCGTCAGCAACAACTCCGAAGCCTTTTGATCCCTCTCTTGCCGCCTCTACAGCTGCATTTAGGGCAAGAATATTTGTCTGGAAGGATATTTCGTCTATTACCTTTATAATATTTGCTATTTCTGATGACGCTGAATATATCTGCTCCATAGCGTCAAGCATCTTTGACATATCCTCGTTGCAGCTGTTGATAGCCGTAGTATTTTCAGCAACGATATTATATGCATTCTTAGCGTTCTCCGAGTTCTGCTGAACCTGCTTTGAAACGTCGCTTAGCGTAGCTGAAAGCTGCTCTATCGCACTTGCCTGCTCCGTTGAACCCTGAGAAAGCGCCTGAGCCGAATTTGAAACTCTTACCGCGCCTGAATTGACCTGCTCTGACGAGGTATTTATCGAAGCAAAGGTTTCGGAGAGCGATTCAAATATCTCATTAAACGTACTTTTTATTTTAAAGAAATCGCCTTTGAAAGTACCTTCCATACGGTGGCACAGATTTCCTTCAGATATCTGAGTAAGAGCCACAGTTATAAGATTTATATATTGTCTCAGACAGACTATTGTTTCCTCAAGCGAGCTGGAAAGAATACCGATCTCGTCCTTTGAATACCATACGTCTACCGGATCGGTAAGATTTCCCTGAGCAAGCTGACGTATACGGTTTGTAGTAGATATTATCGGCTTTGAGATAGTTTTTGCGAAAACTATTGAAATTATAACTGTAACCGCAAGAATTGCCGCTCCAAGCAGCAATATATTTTTCAATGCGTCCGAGCTTGTACTCATAAAGCTCTTGGTCGGACAAACAACTACCAAAGTACCATCAAAATAATTTGTTTTAGAAAAGCCGGCAATATATTCTACACCGTCGTATTCAAACTCATCGGACCCCTGAGGCTTATCTGCAGCGTTTGAAAAACAGGCGGCCATATCCTTATATGTATCGTCTGCCCGTGCAAGGTCTACCGGATTAAATCTGCTTATAGCCTTCTGAATATCCTTATGAAGAACAGTTTCTCCTGAGGAATTTATAATATAGGCATATCCTGAATCAGAAAATGAAATTCCTTCTACTACACTGTTTATAAGCTCTGCGTTTACTGCCGCCGCCGCAACAAACTCTACGTCCGAGTCTGACATAACAGGATAAAGAATTCCAAAATACATTTTATTTTTGACCGTAACTATATCCGTTACTACCGTATCCTTCCTGTTTACCGTATGTATAATATCTTCTGGAGCTATTACGTCGGCGCTGGCTCCGCCGGTAGTTTCAAGCATATCGCCAGAGGTGCTGTAAACCGCAAAAGAAAAATTCTCAATATCATCTGAAAGCTTATCAGTAAGCTGTTCAATTCGCTCCTTATTGCTCTGCGCCTGATAAAAGCTCCGCGCTGCCGCTACGTTACGGAAATTCTCAATATAGCCGTCAACAGCGTTGTTAAAGGTTTCCGACGCCTGTACAGCAAGAGGATATATTGTCTTTTTCAACGTATCCTCGGTAGATCTGTTTATATATGAAACTGCCACAACGCTCAGTATTATCGTTATTCCGAAAGAAAGCGCCAACAACGATACCATTAATTTAGAACGGACTGTTTTCAACTTTATTCCCCCTGTTCAAAGCTTTACTGTATAATTTCATTATATCAGAATTGCACAAAAAATTCAATAGGCTGGCTTATATTTTTTTGTACTTTTACAAAACGCTCAGGCATACTATAATACAGGAAGAAAAAGCCTGAAATATACTTAAAGCGGGGAGATATGAATTGTTCGTAAGTATTAAACTAAGAAAAACCGGGTGTGCCGTAATAATCCTTACTCTTATTATCAGCATTGTATCAGTAGTATTCATACCGTCAGAAGTTACTGCTCAGGAACGGGAGGGAATCAAGGTCCCGATAATAATGTATCACAGTATTCTCAAAGACGAGGCTATGTGGGGAGATTACGTTCTGTCGCCGATAGAGCTTGAAAAAGATATAGTATATCTTAAAAATAACGGTTATGAAGCGGTTTTTGTCAGTCAGCTCATAGATTATGTTGAAAACGGCACGGAACTTCCCGAAAAACCGGTCATTATATCTTTTGACGACGGAGATTACAATAACCTTACCTATGTTCTGCCGCTTCTGAAAAAATACAGCTTCAAGGCGACAATTTCTATTGTAGGAAAATATTCTGAAATAGCCTGCGAGGAAGCTGAGCCTTCTCCCTCCTATTCGTATCTGGACTGGGAGGATATAAAAAAGCTTCATGAAAGCGGATATATAGAGATCGCCAATCACACCTATGATATGCATTCGCTTGAAGGACGCCAAGGCTCAACTATGAATAAAGGCGAAAGCTATGAAGATTACCGTCAGGCGTTTTATAACGACGCATTCAAGACCCAGCATCTTCTGGAGGATAACTGCGGATTTTCTCCTGAGGTTTACACCTATCCCTACGGATTGAACTGCGACGCTTCAAGACACCTTGTAAAAAGCTGCGGATTTAAAGCCAGTCTGGGAGTAGAAGAAAAAATGAATTATATATGCCGCGGCGACAGCGACTGTCTTTACGATATGTACCGATATAACCGCCCCAGCTATATAAGTACGGAGGAGTTTATGAAGCGTGTACTGAACTGACCTAAGCTGCTGAATATGTTTCCTGTAATTGCCTGATTATGCAGAACCATGTTTTTTATTCTTTTAACAGTTGACGAATTATGCAATTTGTACTATAATAAGAGTTGTCAGCTGCAAAAGATGTTAAAGGACAGGTGATTATATTGAAATTAAAGCGTTTATGCCGTGTTCTGGTATTCATAGCTTCCGCGGCGGTTTTGTGCTCGCTGTTCAGCATAACCGCCTTTGCGAAAAGCTCGGCGGAATTTTATATACCCGACGGAGCCGTTCCCGCAGGAGAAGAATTTGAGGTAACGGTTAAATTTACTTCTGATAAAAATATAGATACTGTAGAAACCAACTTCGTTTACGACGATTCAGCAGTACGTTTTGTTTCAGGCGACGGAGCAAGCGGAGGAGGAGGTATACTTACTGTTAAGGTTCCCTCAAGCAAAAGTAAAGAGCTTTCGGTTACGCTGAGATTTACTGCATTAAAAAAAGGCACATCCGAAATGTCGCTTTCAAACTGTGCTGTAAGTTCTCAGGACTTTTCGCATTTTGATTATCCTACCGCATATGCTAGCATTACAGTAGGTAACAGTAACGGTACGGTAACTACAGTTCCCCCATCAGACAGCGCCATTGATTCCTCTCAGCCACCAGCAACCTCTGCTACAACCGCTACAGATGAAAACGGCATACCGGCTCAGGGTATACTCACTTCTCTGACGGTATCGGAGGGTAAGCTTATTCCCTCTTTTTCATACGATATTTACGATTATGTAGTTAAGGTCGACAACTCAGTGGATTACTGCGAGATAGAGGGCGTTACCGCAAGTCCGCTTGATTATATATGGTATACAGGAAGCAAATATCTTCAGGTGGGAGATAATATAAGAACGATAACAGTTACCGATAATGACGGAAACGAGCATACATACACAATAACTATCCAGCGAGCAGGCGAACCTGAAGCTGCTTCGCAGAACGAAACTGAAACTCATACTCAGGCGGTCACATCATCAGTTAGAAAAACTACGGCAGATAAGCCTAAAAACAATTTGGGAGCGTTTGATAAATACAAGCAGGTTCTTATTCCGGCGCTGGGTATCGTAATGTTCGTTCTTATTCTCGCGCTTGTTATTCTTATAGTCTGGCTGAGAAAAAAAGCAGAGGAACGCAGAGAGCTTAAAGAGGAAGAAAAGGCACGCAGAAAACGCAAAAGCATTCAGACTAAAAAGAAATAGGCTCTAAAATTTATAATAAATAAACGGCTCTCCGTAAAATAAGCGGACAGCCGTTTTTCTGTATCTGTATTATCTGCTTTTAACAGCAAAACGCTTCTGCTGCCCAACGGCGTCAGAAGCGTTTTTATTTAAATTCAGCTTATTCCCATTTCCAGTTTCTTATCTCCGGAAGATCAAGTCCGTATTCCGCAATATACTGCTTATGCTCTACTAGCTTATCCATCATCTGCTGATACAGATAAGCTCCTGTATTGCCAAGCTGAGGAAGTCTTTTGATTATTTCAAGAACAAGATGGAAACGATCTATCTCGTTCTGAACTCTCATATCGAAAGGAGTTGTTATAGTTCCCTCTTCATTATAGCCGCAGACATACAGATTTCTGTTGTGTCTGTGGTAAAGCAGCTCGTGTATAAGCGTAGGATAGCCGTGGAATGCAAATACTATAGGCTTGTCCTTAGTGAACAGAGCATCGAAGTCGGCATCTGAAAGTCCATGGGGGTGCTTCGACTGAGGCTGAAGCTTGAACAGGTCAACTACGTTGATAAACCTGATCTTTACTTCGGGCAGGTTCTTTCTCAAAATAGTGACTGCGGCAAGCGCTTCAAGAGTAGGAGTATCTCCGCAGCAGGCAAGAACAACGTCAGGCTCCTGCCCCTGATCATTTGAAGCCCACTCCCATATACCGATACCCTGTGTGCAATGCTTTACAGCCTGCTCCATAGTCAGCCACTGCTGTCTTGGGTGCTTTGAGGTCACCATTACGTTTACATAGTTTTTGGAACGTATGCAGTGGTCGAAACAGCTCAGCAGACAGTTAGTATCAGGCGGCAGATACATTCTTACAACATCTGCCTTCTTATTGGCAACGTGGTCTAGGAAGCCGGGGTCCTGATGTGTAAAGCCGTTGTGGTCCTGCTGCCATACGTTAGATGAAAGAATGTAGTTTAGCGACGCGATCTTGTGTCTCCAAGGCAGCTCTGATGTTACCTTGAGCCATTTTGCATGCTGTGAGAACATAGAGTCTACTATTCTGATAAACGCTTCATAGCTTGCAAAGAAGCCGTGACGTCCTGTCAGCAGGTAACCCTCGAGCCAGCCTTCGCACATATGCTCGGAAAGCATTGAGTCCATAACTCTTCCGTCTGAAGCAAGATACTCGTCGTTATCAAGCTTATCTGCATTCCAATCACGGTTTGTAGCCTCGAATACTGCTCCCAGACGATTGGACATGGTTTCGTCAGGCCCGAAAATACGGAAGTTCCTTGTTTCTTCATTAAGCCTGAAGATATCCCTTACAAACTTGCCCAGTTCTATCATATCCTGAGCTTCAACAGAACCGGGAGCAGGAATATCAACGGCGTAATTCCTGAAATCCGGAAGTCTGAGGTCACGCAGCAGAATTCCGCCGTTAGCGTGAGGATTAGCGCCCATTCTTCTTTCGCCCTTAGGACATAGCTCTTCAAGCTCCGGAATAAGCCTGCCGTTTTCGTCAAACAGCTCTTCTGGCCTGTAGCTGAGCAGCCAATCCCTGAGCTGTTCCAAATGCTCAGGCTTTTCCATAGTCATAGGAACCTGATGAGCACGGAATGTACCCTCGATCTGATTTCCGTCAACCGTCTGAGGACCTGTCCAGCCCTTAGGCGAACGGAAAACGATCATAGGCCACATAGGACGCTCTGTTACGCCGTCCTCACGGGCAGCCTTCTGAATTGCCTTGATCTCCTCGATAACGGTATCAAGAGTTTCAGCCATAAGCTTGTGCATTGTCATCGGGTCGTCGCCTTCTACAAAGTAAGGCTTCCAGCCGCAGCCCTCGAAAAACTTCTGAATTTCGTCATGAGAAATTCTTGAGAAGATAGTCGGGTTTGAGATCTTGTATCCGTTAAGGTGAAGAATAGGCAGTACTGCTCCGTCAGTCTTAGGATTAAGGAACTTATTTGAATGCCATGCCGTAGCAAGAGGACCTGTTTCAGCCTCGCCGTCACCTACAACGCAGGTAGTGATAAGATCCGGATTATCAAAAACAGCTCCGAATGAATGAGCAAGCGAATAGCCAAGCTCGCCGCCCTCGTTTATTGAGCCGGGGGTCTCGGGAGCAACGTGTGAGGAAATTCCGCCCGGAAACGAGAACTGCTTAAACAGCTTCTTCATGCCCTCGGTATCACGGGAAATATTAGGATAAACCTCGGAATAGGAACCCTCGAGATATGTATTCGCAACCATGAAATTTCCTCCATGGCCGGGACCTGATATATATATCATATCAAGGTCATATTTTCTTATAACACGGTTGAGATGAGTATAAATAAAATTCTGCCCGGGAACCGTACCCCAGTGGCCTACGATTTTTTTCTTGACATGATCCATTGTGAGCGGCTCACGCAGCAGCGGATTGTCCAGCAGATAAAGCTGACCTGCCGAAAGATAGTTTGCAGCGCGCCAATATGCATCCATTTTTTCTAATAGCTCGGAAGAAATATTAACTGTGTCTGACATTCCTATACCTCCATTTATTGTGCGGTAAATAAATTCAGCCGAAAACGAAAACGTTTTCACTAAGAAAATTATAGCATAGCTTTCTTTTAATTTCAAGAAAAATATATGAAAATAGGTGAAGATTTTATACTTTATGCAGCAAGATATATAAGCCATGTGGCAATAAACATAGCTGAAATCATTAAATACAAAAGAATAGATATTCCGTTTTCGTTCGCCGTACTATATGAACTTTATTAATAACGTTTTGAAAAGGCGCTAAGCTGCTGATATTCCGGCGCTGAAAATTTAACGCCGTTTCCTGCTGCGATTTGTGCAGATATAAAACACGCTGTAAACCAACGCCCCCAGAACTCCAGATATAATATCACCCATAGTATTGCTGTTACCTCCCTGCATATTAAGTCCCAGAGCGGTATCGGCGGTAAATTCGTATATTTCCCAGAATCCCGCACAGGCGCAGGAAAAGAAGAACGCAAACAGAAGCTTCAGCAAATTATCCTGAGTCGCTTTGCGTTTACGGAAAATATAGCTTATAATGACTATTCCCGCCTGAGCCAGCAGAATACCGCTCAGCATATGCACCAGCTTATCATAAAAGCCAACGGTTTTATAAAGATTTATTACCGAGCCGAGCGACGCTGCGAAAAAGTGAAAAATCATTGCAAGAGAATAAAAGCCTGACGAAAATCTGAACGCTGCGACGCTTATTACCGCCCAAGAAGCATAAGAGCCTATAATTTTCGCAGACGTAGTTTCAATATCAAATACATACGTTACTATAACGCATACAGTAAGAGCCGCAAGTCCTGCCGCAGAGATCAATGCCTTGCATTTTAATGAGCTTTTTCTGTTATCAGTCATTTTAACACTCCTCAGTTTTAATAATACTATTGATTATAACATATATTTGAGAAAAATCAAGGGTATCGGGGAGACTGAAGGCAGAAATTATTTATCGTTTTATACAAATAACTGCCGTACATTTTAATCAAAAAGGCGATTGATTCTAATTAATATATGTGTTATAATATCTAACAGTATTAGATATTAATTTAGATAAGGTGATCATAATGGATTACAGCGGACTTGTTCAGCAGCTTTTTGAAGCATTGAAGAATTCTTATTACAGAAGCCCCCTATTTAATTTCAGCGAATTTTTTCAGGGCGAACTTAAAATGCTTAATTTTCTGGACACAAGCGAAAGCGACAATATAACTCCATCTGAGCTTTGCAGAGCATTGTCTGTGACCAGCGCAAGAACAGCAGCTGCTCTTAAATCAGCAGAAAAAAAGGGATTCATAAGCCGCCGCATATCCGAAAGCGACAGGCGTAAGGTAATCGTCAGCATAACAGACGAAGGCAGGTTTTACGTTGAGCAGAAAAGAAGCTGTCTTATAAACGAGCTGAAGTTTCTGCTTGAACGTCTTGGAGAAAGTGATTCCGCAGAATTGGTAAGAATAATAAAAAGGCTAACGGAAATATCCGAAAACCGCAGTATAACGGGAGATGATGTATAATGAATATGCACGAATTTTATATGGGAAAGGTTTTTAACGCCTACGATTATTTCGGAGCGCATAAGGAAAACGGAAAAATGATATTCAGGACTTTTGCACCGGCAGCAGCAGGAGTTTCTGTAATTGGCGAATTCAACGGCTGGAAAGAAGAGCCTATGAAAAATAACGGAGGAGTTTTCGAGCTTTGCTCAGAATCCGCCGATTTTGATCAAATGTACAAATACGTTATCTATTCGTCAGACGGAGAACGCAGGGAGCATTGTGATCCTTACGGCTTCGGAATGGAACTTCGTCCTGCATTCGCCTCAATAACCAGAGATCTGGACACATATCATTTTACAGATGAAAAATGGCTTGCTGAACGTGATAAAAATTACAACAAACCAATGAGTATTTATGAGGTGCATTTAGGCTCTTGGAAAACGAATCCCGATGATGAGAACGGCTGGTATACCTATGATAAGATCGCAGATATGCTTATAGAGTACGCTGTTGAAAATCATTTTACACATCTTGAATTTCTGCCTCTAAGCGAACACCCTGCCGACTGCTCATGGGGTTATCAAAATACAGGATTTTTCGCACCTACTTCACGCTACGGAACTGCGGCTCAGCTTATGGAGCTGGTTGACAAATGCCACAATGCAGGGATCGGCGTCATAATGGATTTTGTTCCGGTCCACTTTGCTCTCGACGGCTATGCCCTGGCAAAATACGACGGCTCATATCTTTACGAATACCCAAGCAGCGATGTTTCAATAAGTGAATGGGGGACCTGTAATTTTATACACTCTAGACGTGAGGTCTGCTGCTTTATTCAGTCCGCAGCTGATTACTGGCTTGAAAAATACCACTTTGACGGGCTTCGTATGGACGCAATAAGCAGAGCCATCTACTGGCAGGGAGAGCCGGCAAGAGGCGTAAACGGAAATACTGTGGATTTCCTCAAATTCATGAACAGCGGTTTAAAGCACCGTCACCCTACGGCAATGCTTATTGCCGAGGACTCTACCGCTTTTCCCAAGATAACCGCACCGGCTGAATACGGAGGTCTTGGCTTTGATTATAAATGGGATCTCGGTTTTATGAACGATACATTTGATTTTTTCCGTACTCCGCCCGACGAACGCCCTGCTCATTATCACAAGCTGACCTTTTCTATGGCGTATTTTTATAACGAACTGTATCTTTTACCGTTTTCTCATGACGAAAACGTACACGGAAAGGCTACGGTAATACAGAAAATGTGGGGAGATTACGAGGATAAATTCAAGCAGGCGCGCGCTTTTTATATGTATGTTTTTACACACCCCGGCAAAAAGCTGAATTTTATGGGGGGAGAAATTGCCCAGTTCCGCGAATGGGACGAAACAAGGGAACAGGATTGGGATCTGCTAAAATATCCTGCTCACGACAGCTTTCACAAATACATAATAAAGCTGGGAGAAATCTATAAATCTTATTCCTCGCTTTATGACGGCGATTATGATATGGCATCGTTTAAGTGGCTTATAGTTGATAAAGCGGAACAATGCCTTTACGCCTATGAGCGTATTAACGGGAAAGAATCGGCAGTATGCTGCTTCAATTTCTCTGATAAGCCCCAGAAGGCTGTACTGTGTTTTGACGAACCGTTTTCACTTAAAGAACTGCTGAACAGCGACTGGGATATCTACGGCGGCACAACAGAAACTCCAAAACGCTCAGCTGCTTATAAAAGCTCTGATTTTGATGATAAACACTCTGTGGCATTGACACTTTCTGCATTCAGCGGAAGAATCTTTATAAAAACAAAAATTAAGGACAAGGATAAATATGTTAGAATATAAATTGAGGATAGTAAAATTATATAATGGTGAGGAATTTTTGACAATTGACTTTGAAAATGAAAAGTATGAAATACTATCTACATTTTTAGAGGATGATGTAACACCTTTTGAAGAATGGATAAAAGAGGACTTTGACGCTGTTTTAAGTGGACAAGCAGAATATCGTGAAAATAATGGCAATGTTTGCGGAGTGGAGATAACAGCAAGTACGACCAAGATATTCAATAATTTAGCCGAGGACGGAATGGGAAACTGGTGCGAGGTAGACACAAAGGAACTGCGTCAATTGATAGACGAGTGGTGTGAAAAAGTCAGAGAATTTAAAGCGAAAAAGAAAAAAACTCATGAGAAAAACTCTGGTTGAAGTATTTACACAGATGTAATTAGATACATATATGATTTGCGACAGACTACATGACATCGGAGCTTAACCTGAATCCGTCGCAGAGGATGATAACAGGAATAGCTTCCGGAGTGCTGATGGATTATGGTCTTAATAAGGCTGATAATTACTTTAATTGGTCGGGATTAAGACAGAAGAGTGATCTAAGTTATGTTGGTAAGACGGATGTAGACGATATAAATATAGCTGAGATGCCGGATGGGGTTAAGGATATACAGAGTACAATAAAAGAAATAAATGATTATAAACCTCCTAAAGGTGGTGGAGGGATTACATCTATAATAAAAATTGATGAAATTAAATACACTTTTGGTCACGGTGGCAGACATCTTGAAGGAACTGGGTTATCAGTAGATGAAGTTAATAATGCTATCACGCAAGAACTATCTAAAAATCCATTAAATTGTGGACAGTTTTGTAAAAGACAATTTAATTTTAAGGATGTAACAATTGAATTTTCCGCATTTGGTGTTTCAGATAAAATAATTAATATCGGTACTTATTATATAAAATAATATAAGGGAGGATTATATGATAAATAACAAATTGTTAACAAACCAAGAGAAACATTGGCTTAGTTTTATGCAAACTGGTGACAAAGAAGTAGATAATATATTAGAGTTACAAATTAACAATGCAGTGATTAAGAGACATTATGATAAATATCTTATATTTATTAAATTTTCAATTCCTAGTAATATTCAAAAAATAAATATAGAAAATGGAACCCCAATTGAATTAAGAGTATTCAGAGATTCAAAGCCACCTGTTCAAATGTTTCTGCATATAAAAGATAAATATATTACCGAATTAGAAATTTTCAGTGCAGATTCATCTGAGATTAGTGGATTGGACGCAATAAATAATTATAAATTATTTTTAGATATTAAAAGGTTAAATGAAAATGGAAATGTATCTAAATAATAATGAAAAGATAATCTCAGCCTTTCCGGAAGGAGTAAAATATGAAATATCAAATTAAAGAATTATATTATAAGGGAAGATTAGATGATATTGTATTTATATTTGAGGATAAAAAATGTGAATTGCTAAGTACCTTTTTATCTTCAGACGTAACACCTTTTGAAGAATGGATAAAAGAAAATTTCGACATGGTAATAGAAGGAAAGGAGAGCAAGCGAGAAATAGCCGGTAATGTATGCGGAGTGGAAATAACTTTACAAAAAACAATGATCTATGATATGCTTGCCGAGGACGGAATGGGAAACTGGTGCGAGGTAGACACAAAGGAACTGCGTCAATTGATAGACGAATGGTGTGAAAAAGTCAGAGAATTTAAAGCGAAAAAGAAAATTGAAAACCAGTCAGACGCTGACTAACTCTGTATACTAATACCTAAAAAAACAAATCAGAAAGACGTTTCACCTCAGGATGTAGTAAATGCAATAAATGAGGCGTATGAAAATCGTATTTATTTAAGCGGAAATAAATATACAGGTATGACAAAAAGCGGAATGGAAATAGAAATGTTTTTAGATAAAAATAATAAAATTCTTTCTACATATCCATTACTGGAGGATTAAAAATTATGTTAAAATATACTTTAAGAGTAGTAACGTTGAAAAATAAAACTATGAAAAAAGAACGGTTATTAATCGATTTTGAAAATGAAAAATACGAAATGTTGTCTACATTTCTATCTTCTGAAGTTACACAATTTGAAGAATGGATAAAAGAGGACTTTGACGCTGTATTAAGTGGACAAGCAGAATATCGTGAAAATAATGGAAATGTATGCGGAGTGGAGATAACAGCAAGTACGACCAAGATATTCAATAATTTAGCCGAGGACGGAATGGGAAACTGGTGCGAGGTAGACACAAAGGAACTGCGTCAATTGATAGACGAGTGGTGTGAAAAAGTCAGAGAATTTAAAGCAGAAAAGAAAAAAACTCATGAGAAAAACTCTGATTGAAGTATTTAAACCATTTCTCGCCAGTCGTGAATATGCAGATACTCAAAATCAATCTCTGTACCGTCGTTCTGATGAGCAAAAGGATTTTCCTCATCGGTTGAGCCGTCATACAAAACTGGGAACATTCCGACACTATGCGCACCATTTACGTCTGCATACACGCTGTCGCCGCAAAACCACACTTTGTCAGCAGAAAGTCCAGCTTTTTTGAGTGCGATTTCAAACAAAATTGAATTAGGCTTACGAATAAAATAATCGCTTGAAGTCATAACAAACTCAAATTTATTATTTGGCAATAGTCGGTTTAACCGCTTTGTGAGAGTTTCACCCGACCACCAAAGATTGCTGATAACTGCCGTTCTGATACCTTTTTCATTAAGATAGTCAATCAGTTTGTCAGCATCAGGCATAATCGTACCGATTGATGCACTATCCCAAAACACAGTTTCCATTTCCGTTGAAGTATGAGAAAACTCTATACCAAGATAGTCATAAAGTGCCTTATTTGCAATCTGTCCACTGATTTCATATCCGTACTCACGCACTTTGGCAACATGCTCACCGTAGATAATCTCTGCTCCTTTTCTTATATCCTCAACGATACAATTATGAGGATTTTTTATAGCGAATTTTATAAGCTCCGCATTACCACGGTCAGAGGTCCAATCAGGCTCATATAAAAGTGTGTGTCCATAGTTAAAAAATAAGTCTTGTTATAGCGTCAGCCGAGGAAGGCGTAGCAAAGCCCGGCAAGAGAATTTTTCTAAGAGCGTTGGATCGTGCGGAATGTATATCCGAAAATGCTTTTATGATTGGGGTCAGGCTTGACAATGATATTGAGCCTGCTAAAAAGCTTGGAATGAAAACTATATGGGTTAGACAAGGCTTCAGCGTATATCAACAGCCTATTAATGAATTTCAGAATGCGGATTATGTTGTGGAGAAATTGCAGGATATTTTGGAGGTGCTGAAATGAAGACACTTACAATTTGCGGCAGTATGAGATTTAGTGATGAGATGAAAGATATAGCTTATTATCTTGAAACTGAGGATAATTGTGATATTTTACAATGCGTGTATTGCCCTGATAATATTAAGCCCAATGATGATGAATTGAAAACACTTGAAAAAGCTCATTATAGAAAGATTGATTTAAGTGATGGAATTTATGTTGTCAATATAGAAGGAAATCATATATCATTGTGGGGAGGTGCTATTATGACAAAACCCGAAATGTTATATATTGCATGAGTCCCCGGTTTTCAAGACGGGACTGCGTTCCTAAGCTCTGATTTGCAATTATGCCTATCTAGCAGCCGTACTCCGATAAAGCCTTAAGAACACTTTCAGCTTTGGGATAGGGCTTTTCATCCTCTGTATGCCAAGGTGTTTTCGTAAGTCCGAAAAAATATATTGCTTCAATATCACCCTTGAGATTCTGTTTTGCAAAGAAAAAACGTTTCTCGTTGAACTGCTCAAAGGTAATGTCCGTTTCTGTGATAGCATCTCTGATTCGGTGGTTATAACATTCTGTTTCGTCTATCAGCGCTGAGCCAACATCGAAGAACAGACATATGGATTCATTCATTACAATTCCTCCCAAAAAACTATATTATATCAATTTAAATACAGCACATAACCCTGATATTTCAACACAAAACCATTCCTCATATAATATATCTAATAATTTCATTTTGCCTTACTGATCCTTACTATAAAAACCCTCATATAATTATCACAGAAAGCCTAAACGGAGCATCCGAATTCGGCTGCACTTTTATATTGAACTTTTCCGAAAATTGTGGTATAATACCATTACGAAATCGTAAAAAGGAGAACAGCTCATGCTCATAAACAGCAATAAAACAAATGTGAAAAACATAAAAAGGAAATCAATAGGCACTCACTTTTCAATGTGCGTCCAGCCTGCATTTATCATCGGAACAAACAATGAAGACGGAACATATAATTTTGCGCCTATTACTTGGGTAAGCGTTACAAATGAAAAAGATAATGATTATTTATTGGTTGTCAGTATGTTCGGAACAAAACGGACTAAACAAAATGTCATCAGAACAGGTAAGCTAAGCGTTAATTTAGTAAGTACAGATATGCTTGAACTTATGGATTATTTCGGAACACATCACGCTAAAGATGACAGCAAAGATAAATTTTCTTACAATGTTTGCAGTGGCGAAGTTCTAGATGTTCCTATTCTTGATGCAAGCCGTTGGATATATGAATGCGAGGTAATTAAATCTGTTGATACGGGAGAGTCAACCACATTCTTCTGCAAGATTATGAATATTCAGGTTGATGAAAATATTATGCTCCGAGATATTTTTGATGTAGATTTAACTAAGCTTGACCCTGTTATTTATTCAGGAATGTATCACAGTATCGGTAAACTGCTGGGAGAAATCGGAGATTTTTCAAGATAATTGTAATATATGTATGATCCGCAACCGTGCAAATTCGATTGCGGCTATGCTTTTATGTTGAACTTTATTAAATTTTATGTTATAATTGGAAACAACACATAACCCTTATATTTCAACACAAAACCGTTTCTCATATAATATATCTAATAATTCCATTTTGCCTTACTGATCCTCACGCTAAAAACCCTCATATAACATAAAATTTGCATTTAAGATGATCGACAATAGAGTAAATTATAATTTCTTCCGAAAACAGAAAAAAGTCATGTCCAAGGTAAATCAAAAATATCGGACAAGACCTGTTTTCGTATAAATCAAATTTTGTCTTATAATACAAAATGCCGAAAAACCTGCACCTACAGAATTTTTGGCATAAAAAGCAACGCAGTTTGAAAATTATGATTCAAACTGCGTTAGGCTTTTCATTATGGTGACCCGTACGGGAATCGAACCCATGATTCCGCCGTGAAAGGGCGGTGTCTTAACCGCTTGACCAACGGGCCTTGTGATATGAGAGCGTTGTATGAATGGTAGCGGTAACTGGATTTGAACCAGTGACACCCTGGGTATGAACCAAGTGCTCTAGCCAACTGAGCTATACCGCCTTAACCGCAGCCCTCATAGCGACTTAATTATTATACACTATAAAATTGGGCTTGTCAACAGTTTTTTATAAAAAAAATGTTTTTTTAGCTTTTTTGTTTACTTGGCACAATTTCAAGGCACACCTATCAGCTGTTATTGTTTGCTGCGACAATATATTAATGCCCTAATATTATATAAGTTATTCCTTTAGCACTCTCGGCAGAAGAGTGCTAATTTTCATCTGCTTTTCACAAAGTTATGACACAAAAAACATAATACAGAACTATTATATAGATAACAAAAGAAAGGTGATACCAATGTATAATAGATAACACTTAAACCAAAATAAAATTATTAATGTGTATTATAAGAAGGAGGAATTTATATGTTTGGACTTACGCCGTTTGAAAGAAAAAGCTTTGACCTTTTTGACGCTTTTCATGACTTTGAAAAGGATTTTTTCGCAGGTAATATGCCGATAAATTCTTGCAGAACAGATATACGTGACGATGGAGATAAATTTGTGCTTGAAGCTGAGCTTCCGGGATTTGATAAAAGCGATATAAATCTTGATATTAACGGAAATTACCTGATCCTGTCAGCAGAGCATAACACCGAATCTGAAGACAAATCAAAGAATGGCAATTATATTTGCCGTGAACGCAGCTTCGGCTCGTATCAGCGCAGCTTCGATATTTCAGCCGTAAAAGCAGATGAAATAAACGCCGAATATAAAAACGGTGTCCTGACAGTTGCGCTTCCTAAGAAAACCGAAAGCTCGCCTGGCATTAAACGCCTTGAGATCAAATAAATTTTACAGCCTCCGCACCGTAGAGATGCGGAGGTTTTTGCATTTGATATAATGTAAATCGTTTACCGTCATGTGTTTTTTGTTTAAAAGGGAAAACTTTAAGGAAGAAGGTTTAAAATCTTTGCCTTTCTTAATATTTTATGATACAATATATTATAGAAGTTAAAATAATTCTAATAAAACGGAGGATTTATAAATGAACATCGCTGTCGCCCAGTCCGGAGGACCAACCTGTGCAATCAATGCGTCGCTTGTCGGAGTTTTCAGGCAGGCTCTGAAAACCCCTGAAATTGACGCAGTATTCGGATCTATTAACGGTATTGAAGGAATCATAAACGACGAACTAATAGATCTGAAACTAATAATTAAATCAAATGAGGATATGGAGCTTTTAAGGCAAACTCCCTCTACCGTACTCGGCTCCTGCCGCTATAAGCTTCCCGCTTCGGAAAAGGACAGCGCTGTTTATGAAAAAATAATGTGCTGCTTTGAAAAGCACCGTATAGAGGCATTTTTCTATATAGGCGGAAACGATTCTATGGATACCGTTATGAAGCTTTCCGAACATCTCAAAGCTGCCGGCTCCTCCGTAAAAGTTATTGGCATTCCTAAAACAATCGACAACGATCTCCCTGTTACCGACCATACGCCCGGCTTCGGTTCGGCGGCAAAGTACGTTGCTGCAACCGTTCAGGAAATTATTCGGGACAGCTCGGTATATTCAATTGAATCTATCACCATTGTTGAAATTATGGGGCGTCATGCCGGCTGGCTCACAGCCTCTACCTGCGTACTGCGCGCCAACGGAGAAATTGCTCCGCACCTGATCTATCTTCCGGAAAGAGAATTTTCAGTTGAAAGCTTTATTGAGGACGTCCGAGCAATGCAGGCAAAGCATAAAGCCGTTGTTATTGCGGTTTCAGAGGGCGTTGAAATATCGGAAAAGGACGGAGATTTCCGTTCAGGAGTTACAGACAGCTTCGGTCATAAGTATCTTTCGGGAATCGGCAAGGCATTGGAACAGATACTCCGAAAAGAGATCGGCTGCAAGGTACGGTCTATCGAACTGAACGTTATGCAGCGCTGCTCCTCTCATATATGCTCGAAAACCGATATAGACGAAGCTGAGGAAATAGGCTCAAAGGGCGTTTCCGCAGCTCTCAGAGGTGAAACGGGCAAAACTATGGTTTTCAAAAGAATTTCAAGCTCTCCGTATGTCGTCACAATTGAATCCACCGATGCTTCCAATGTTGCAAACAAGGAAAAGTTTTTCCCTGAAAAATGGATAAACAGTCAAGGAAACAATGTTGCAGATTCCGCTATTTCCTACTTTCTTCCCCTAATACAGGGCGATGTTAAAATTGCAATGCGAAACGGAATGCCGCTGCATTTTAAGCTGTAGTCTATTTTAGATCATATCGTCGTTTAAGGGCTTATTAAAAACGGCTGTATGAATTTATTCAGGTGATTTTATCAATAAGCCTGTACCCACAGCCCTGAAGTTATGATATGCTGTTATTTTTACGCATTTTTATTGTGCAAAGTGTACGAAAAAGGCTGAGAAACATTGTGCAAAAATCTCTGTCAAAAATATAGAAAAAACTATAGTAATTTATGAAATAATCTGTTATAATAGAATTGTTACCGTATGATAGGCTTGTAATGTCCTGACAGCTTTAATAGGATTGTCAAGGTACTATAAAAATACGGAATTCAAATTTTTTTTGGAGGTAGATACCAATGGCAAATAAGTATTGTTACCTTTTCTCCGAGGGTAATGCTAGCATGAGAGAACTCCTCGGCGGTAAGGGCGCTAACCTTGCAGAAATGACCAATATCGGTCTTCCTGTTCCTCAGGGTTTCACGATCACAACCGAAGCCTGCACACAGTATTATGAGGACGGTAAGCAGATCAATGATGAAATTCAGGCTCAGATCAATGAGTATATCGGCAAAATGGAAGAAATCACCGGAAAGAAATTCGGCGACAAGGAGAATCCTCTTCTAGTTTCTGTACGTTCAGGTGCAAGAGCTTCAATGCCCGGCATGATGGATACGATCTTAAACCTCGGTCTTAATGAAGAGGTTGTAGAGGTTATTGCTGAAAAGTCAAATAACCCAAGATGGGCATGGGACTGCTACAGAAGATTTATTCAGATGTATTCCGACGTAGTTATGGAAGTCGGCAAGAAATATTTTGAAGAGCTTATCGACGAAATGAAGGCTAAGAAAGGCGTTACTCAGGACGTTGACCTGACTGCCGACGACCTCAAGGAGCTTGCAGGTCAGTTCAAGGCCGAATACAAGGAAAAGATTGGTTCAGACTTCCCTTCAGATCCTAAGGAACAGCTGATGGGAGCAGTTAAGGCTGTATTCCGTTCATGGGACAACCCGAGAGCTAACGTTTACAGAAGAGACAACGATATTCCTTATTCATGGGGTACAGCTGTCAATGTTCAGTCGATGGCTTTCGGAAACATGGGCGACGACTGCGGTACAGGCGTTGCATTTACCCGTGACCCTGCTACAGGCGCCAAGGGTCTGTTCGGAGAGTTCCTGACAAACGCTCAGGGCGAGGACGTTGTTGCAGGCGTTCGTACACCTATGCACATCTCCGAAATGGAGCAGAAATTCCCTGAAGCTTTCGCTCAATTCAACGAGGTATGCAATACTCTTGAAAATCACTACAGAGATATGCAGGACATGGAGTTTACAGTAGAACACGGAAAGCTTTTCATGCTCCAGACAAGAAACGGAAAGAGAACAGCTCAGGCTGCTCTGAAGATCGCCTGCGATCTCGTTGACGAAGGTATGAGAACTGAAGAAGAAGCAGTTGCTATGATCGACCCGAGAAACCTCGATACACTGCTTCACCCTCAGTTTGACGCAAAGGCTCTTAAAGCCGCAGTTCCTATGGGCAAGGGTCTGGGCGCTTCTCCCGGAGCTGCCTGCGGTAAGGTCGTATTTACAGCAGAAGACGCTGAAGCTTGGAATGCTAAGGGCGAAAAGGTCGTTCTCGTAAGACTTGAAACTTCACCTGAGGATATTACAGGTATGAAGGCTTCACAGGGTATTCTTACAGTAAGAGGCGGTATGACTTCACACGCTGCAGTTGTTGCCCGCGGTATGGGAACCTGCTGCGTATCCGGCTGCTCTGATATCGTTATGGACGAAGCTAACAAGAAGTTTACTCTCGGCGGCAAGGAATTCCACGAGGGAGACTATATTTCCATCGACGGTTCTACAGGTAACATCTACGACGGAATCATTCCTACAGTTGACGCTACTATTGCCGGTGAATTCGGAAGGATCATGTCATGGGCAGACAAGTACAGAAAGCTCAAAGTAAGAACAAATGCCGATACCCCTGCTGACGCTAAGAAGGCAAGAGAGCTTGGCGCTGAAGGAATCGGTCTCTGCCGTACTGAGCATATGTTCTTTGAAGCTGACAGAATCGCTGCTTTCAGAGAGATGATCTGCTCCGATACAGTTGAAGAAAGAGAAGCTGCTCTCGCTAAGATCGAGCCTATGCAGCAGAGCGACTTTGAAGCTCTTTATGAGGCACTTGAAGGAAATCCTGTAACAATCAGATTCCTTGATCCTCCTCTTCATGAATTTGTTCCTACAGAAGAAGCTGATATTAAGGCGCTTGCTGACGCTCAGGGCAAGTCCGTAGAAACGATTAAGGCTATTATCGCTTCCCTTCACGAATTTAACCCAATGATGGGTCACAGAGGCTGCCGTCTTGCGGTAACTTATCCTGAAATCGCAAAGATGCAGACAAAGGCTGTTATTAAGGCAGCGATCAATGTTAAGAACGCTCATCCCGACTGGACTATTGTTCCTGAAATAATGATCCCGCTTATCGGCGACGTTAAGGAGCTTAAATACGTTAAGAAGGTTGTAGTTGAAACTGCTGACGCTGTTATTGCAGAAGCCGGTTCAGACCTCAAGTATGAAGTTGGTACAATGATCGAGATCCCGAGAGCCGCTCTTACAGCTGATGATATTGCTAAGGAAGCTGACTTCTTCTGCTTCGGAACCAACGACCTTACGCAGATGACATTCGGCTTCTCAAGAGACGACGCAGGCAAGTTCCTTGACGCTTACTACGACGCTAAAATCTTCGAGAACGATCCGTTTGCTAAGCTTGATCAGACAGGCGTAGGCAAGCTTATGGAAATGGCTATCAAGCTTGGTAAGCCTGTAAATCCGAAGCTTCACATCGGTATCTGCGGAGAGCACGGCGGAGATCCTACATCTGTAGAGTTCTGCCATAAGATCGGTCTTGACTATGTATCCTGCTCGCCTTTCAGAGTGCCGATCGCAAGACTGGCTGCTGCACAGGCTGCTATCGCTGACAAGAAGTAATTCTTAAACAGGATAACATAGTGCTGTAAACAAATTAACCTCCACGGCTTTCTGGCTGTGGAGGTTTTTGATGTTTCGGAATCCATATGAGAAAGTGTTAGACAAACACACAAATTTATGATATACTGAGCATAAAGCGGAGAGTGTTAAATGAACTATAAAGCTATCTTTTTTGATCGGGACGGTACGCTTACATATTTTGATAGCAAAAAGGAATTGTGGCGTAACAATATTATTAGCGAATGGAGCGGAAAACCTTTTGTATTACCATATGACAAAATGATGAAACTTTTTGAACTTGCCAGCGAAGGAAGAACACCTTGGTATAGAACCGTTGATGATGAACGGGAGTTTTTCAAAAAGTTTTACAAATATTTACTGATCGGCGAAGGCGTCAAAGAGGATATAGATAGCCGTTCTACATTATTGTTTAGTAAATTGTGGTGCAATAGAGACCGGGTTCTGTTTCCTGAAACGATTGAAGTGTTGGAGTATTTTCATAGTCACGGATATAAAATGGGCGTGATTAGCGATACCTCTCCGTCTCTTGAATATACCTTGCAACAATTAGGAGTTTCAAAATATTTTACATCATTCACCGCAAGTTCATTAGTCGGGGCAGGAAAACCAAGCCCAGTCATTTTTAATGCAGCTTTGAATGCACAAGGCGTTTCGGCAAAAGAAAGCTTATATGTTGATGATTATAAGCCGGAAGCCGACGGAGCAAGAGAACAAGGCTTCACTTCTTTTTTGATAGATAGAAGCGGCAATAATTCTGATAAATGGAGTATTCAAAGTTTAAAGCAGTTAATTGATTTTGTGGAGAAATAATTATGATGACAAATCAAATCGAAGATTACATAAAAGAAAGCTTAATTGATGAAGCTAAAGCATTGGCTTTAGAATTTGTCGATTTTTTAAGAAATAACAATATAGAATTTTACAAGGACAATAGTTCTTGTTGGAAAGATAAAATATATTATTGGCTTAAATTCAAGGGCGAATGCGTTGCTTTCATAGCCATAAAAGATCCTGACGAGCCTAAAAATCTTTGGACTGTTTGGTCTAATGATAGTACAGCTTTTAGCAACGACATTATGGATGATGAAATCAAGAACAATGCTTGGAATCATATTGATTTCTGTGCTCATTGCGGTTCTTGTAACGGCGGCAAAAATAAAATCATCTTCGGAAAAGAATTTAACGGAGTGTGTGGTTGCACATTTAGAGTCGATAATCCACAACGAAGCGATTTACCTTTCTTAAAGGAAATGGTGAAACTATGTAAATTGTATATTTCCAACCATGATATAATTAAGCACGGTTGAACAGACCTATAAATCGGAATTTGACCAGATATATTTGATTGGGCATAATTGGAGGGTAATACTATGAAACATTGTGGAACACAACAAATTCAAACATCTCGTCTGCTGTTAAGACCATTTACAGATGGGGATTGTGATAATATGCTAAAAAATTGGGTATCCAATCCTCTGGTACAGACTGAATACGGCGAACCTGTTTATACAACTCTTTCAGAAGTAAAACAACTCTTAGATAAATGGCAAAAGAATTATTCTAATTCTGATTTTTACAGATGGGCAATCATAGAAAAGAAAAGTTTGGAAAACATAGGGCAAATCGCCTTTTGCAGGGTTTATTCCGATTGTAAAACCGCAGAAATCGAATACTGTATAGGCGAAAGTTTTTGGGGCAACGGATATGCAAATGAAGCATTATCTGCTGTTATCGACTATGTGTTTTCCAATACAGATTTTCACAAACTTGAGGCTTATCATCGTATAGAAAATATAAAATCAGCAAGAGTATTGCAAAAATCGAGTATGCATATTACAGATGCTGTTCAAAGGTTTGTCAGAGAAGGCACTTTACCCAAAGGTGAGGTTTGTTATTGCATTACTAACGATTAGATAACTTCCAGTTTGTAGGTCAGATTAAAACAGAATATTTTACATAGCAGTCAAGAAAAAGCTTGGCTGCTTTTTGCACAAAAAATTCCCGCCATCATTTGATAGCGGGAATCACACTGGAGGCGCCACCCGGATTTGAACCGGGGATCAAGGTGTTGCAGACCTACGCCTTACCACTTGGCTATAGCGCCTTATATGGAGCGGATTACGAGGCTCGAACTCGCTACCTCCACCTTGGCAAGGTGGCGCTCTACCAGATGAGCTAAATCCGCATATTTTTATAATTACGATGGTGCCTCCGGACGGAATCGAACCATCGACACGGGGATTTTCAGTCCCCTGCTCTACCTACTGAGCTACAGAGGCAAATACCTAAAGCACTCAGCTTTGTATGCTTTAATACAGTATATGCAATAGATTTAAAAAAATGAATGGCGACCTGAATGGGGCTCGAACCCACGACCTCTAGCGTGACAGGCTAGCGTTCTAACCAACTGAACTACCAGGCCATAAAGCGAATGATACTCATTCGCTATGGTGGGAACAACAGGGCTCGAACCTGTGACCCTCTGCTTGTAAGGCAGATGCTCTCCCAGCTGAGCTATGCTCCCGCATTTTTATCGCTTCAAGCGACGATATTAATTATACACTATCTTTTGCTATTTGTCAATAGGTTTTTTGAAATTTCTTTTATATTCCCGCACAGATTTATTATCAGCCCGAATAACCTAAAAATCCCGGCTCGGACTGATAATTTTTCTGCGGCGATTTAATTTTACTCTTACCTATAAACCGTATCTTTCAAGTACACTCTTTTTATCGCTTAGATCCAGTGTTCTTATTTTGCTTCTCAGCGGAAGAATGCGCGGCGGAGCAACTGATATTTCGTCTATTCCCATAGCCAGAAAGACCTCGGCAAGAGAAAGGTCTCCGCCAAGCTCTCCGCAGATCCCTACCCATTTTCCGTATTTATGAGCATTATCGCAGGCTGTTTTCATCAGTCTTAAAAGCGCCGTATGATTATTGGGGCAATAGCTTTCAAGCCGCATATTCTGCCTGTCCATTGCCAATGTGTACTGCTCAAGATCGTTTGTACCTATGCTGAAAAAGTCAGCCTCAGGAGCAAGCAGGTCGCTTAAAACCGCAGCAGCAGGAGTTTCTATCATTACACCTATCTCAATATTGTCGCTGTAAGGCTGTTCTGACGCTCTCAGCTGTGTCTTAGCTTCTTCTATCAGGACTTTAGTTCTTCTTATCTCCCCAACATCTGTGATCATAGGAAGCATTATTGCAAGCTGTCCATAGACTGACGCCCGTAATAACGCCCTCAGCTGAGTTTTAAACATCTCGGGCCGTTCAAGGCACAGTCTTATAGACCGCAGTCCGAGAGCAGGATTTTCTTCCTTTTCAAGTCCGAAATAACTGATATTTTTATCAGCGCCTATATCCATAGTACGGATTATAACTCTCTTTCCGTTCATCTGCTCAAGAACTCTGCGGTAGCTGTAAAACTGATACTCCTCGTTAGGAGAGTCATTGTTTTCGAGATACAGGAACTCGCTCCTAAACAGACCTATCCCTCCTGCGTCGTTTTCAATTACGCTGTCCAGATCGGATAGACCGCCTATATTTGCATAAAGCTTTATCTCAGTTCCGTCAAGAGTAATATTCCTCCTGCCCCTGAGCCGTTTCAGAAGCTCTCTCTTTTTTGCTTCCGCTGTCTGCTTCTTATCCAGCTCTCTGCGAGTCTTATCGTCAGGCTCTATATACAACATACCGCTGTATCCGTCAACCATAGCTTCACAGCCGTTATAGCTTTCAAGAAGTCCCTTGCCTATACCGATCACAGCCGGAATATTCATCGTTCTGGCAAGTATTGCAGTATGTGAATTGGAAGAGCCGTAGCAGGTACAGAACGCAGCTGCCTTTGATTTGTCGAGCCTTACCGTTTCCGACGGGACCAGATCGTCGGCGCATATGATAGATTTTTCATTAACACTGAAATTGTTCTCCGATTTATTCTGGATATGTCTTATAAGCCTGTCGCATACGTCCTTTACATCTGCGGAACGTTCTTTTATGTAATCGGAATCCATTTCGCTCAGCACCTGTGAAAAGTCTCTGGCTGTCTTTGCAACGGCGTAATCCGCATTGTAATGATCACGGGCAATTAGATCTCTGACCTCTTTCTCAAAATCAATATCCTTGATAATCATCTGCTGTATAAGAAAAATTCCTGCGTCATTTTCACCGACTTCTCCGACAGCTTTATGATAAAGCTCGTCAAGCTGTGACAGCGCACAAGATTTAGCGTATTCGTAACGCTGAAGCTCCAAATCAGGATTATCGATCTTTCTTTTCTGAACTACGCTTTCGTCTCTGCGGTAAAAAGCTATCCTGCCGCTTACTATACCTCCGAAAACCGGTTTACCCTTCAGCTTGATCATTACTTTTTCACTCCTTCCGATTACAGGTCAAATATTTCACTTTTAATTTATATCATATGTTATATATATTATACCATTTTATCAGGATAATTCAAGGAGTTTTTGTACAATTTACATATCTTTAATAAACAAATAAATAGGTTTATAGCTGAACAAATTAACTGCATAGTCGATAAATCAATATCCTACGGTGTCGCAAATAGAAAAATCTTGTTGATTTACCCTTCAAGAAAAAAATGCATGCGAGATTGTCAGTATGTTAGATTTAAAAAAATATTTAATAAGTTAAATTTGGTGTTGACATTTAATATACTATTATGTATAATAAGAATATGGAGGAATATATATGAAAAAACTTATTTTTACAATACTTTTTGTTTCATCAATCTTAAGCGCCTGCTCAAAAAACACTGAAAATCCGGTGCAAAGCTCAGCTCAATCTGCAAGAGAAAACACAATATCCTCTCAAACGGCTGAAAATGCATGGGAAAGCGTAATTGACAAACCGGGTAATGAAAACGCAGAGATCGACCTAAGCGTTGATTTTGACAGCTACGATAACTTTATTGATTCTGAAAAGCTTAGGGAATATCTGAAGAATAGAGGTCTGAATGAAAATCAGATTTCTGATCCGATCTACGACAAAGATAAATTTTCTATTGACAATATAACGCTTTATGAAAGCTGCTCATATTTCTCCTTTACCGAGCTTAGCACTAAAAAATCAATAACCGTTTGCCTTGCATTTACTCATTATGACAGCTTTGATTCTATGGCAGAATTTTTTGATGCTGATCTAAATGATCCTACAGCTTACAACTCTGCGGAAAACTGGGGGGCTGACAAAGAAAAGCAGGTATATGCTATAAAAAATGAAAGAATCAGTCTGTACAGACTGACCGGAAAAGGACTGCTCTACAGTATTTTCTCCGATGATCTGTCAGATGATGAGCTTTACGGCTATATTGAAAAAATAAAGTTTTAATAAAAGCGGCGGGATCCTTTATTTCAGAATCCCGCCGCTGATTTATTTCACAGTTTCAACCTTGATCAGATTGGTAGTTCCGCTCATTCCCAAAGGAACTCCAGCAGTTACAACGACCAGATCGCCGTGCTTAAGATAACCCTTATTTAAAGAAACTTCAATAGCATGGTCGATAAGCTCGTCGGTATTTGTTTTCTCATCTATAACACCCGGCTGTATACCCCAAGACATATTCATCTGACGGCAGGTCGTTTCGTCAGTAGTAAGACCGATAATAGGACAATCGGGACGGTATTTTGAGAGCATTCTCGCCGTTGTTCCTCCCTTTGTGACCGTAAGGATAGCCGCCGCCTTCAAGTCATGAGCTGTGGTGACAGTAGCGTGAGAAATAGCCTCTGTTACCGTTGAGCTTTCAGAGTCGCCCCTCTTTTTAAAGCGCCCTATATAATCTATATCCTTTTCAGTCGTTTCAGCAATAAGCGCCATAGTTTTGACAGCCTCCATAGGAAATGCGCCTGCGGCTGTTTCTCCCGAAAGCATAATTGCGGAGGTACCGTCATATATAGCGTTGGCAACGTCAGTTATCTCGGCACGGGTAGGACGCGGATTAGTGATCATAGATTCAAGCATCTGCGTAGCAGTTATAACCTGCTTTCCGGCATTGTAAGCCTTATGGATAAGCTCCTTTTGTATTGCCGGAATTTTTTCAAAGGGTATTTCTACTCCCATATCTCCCCTTGCAACCATTATACCGTCCGCTGCGTCGAGGATCTCGTCAATATTCTCTACTCCCTCCGAATTTTCAATTTTAGCTATGATCCTCGGGTTGAACCAGCCTAAGCTCTGCGTAAACTTTCTGAGGTAAATTACATCTGCACCAGTTCTTACAAACGAAGCGGCAATAAAATCAAAGCCCATTTTTGCCCCAAATTCCAGATCAGCCATATCGGCATCGGAAATATAAGGCATTGAAAGCTTTACGCCGGGAACGTTTATCCCCTTATGATCTGAAAGCTTTCCTCCGTGAATAACCTCGCAGACAATGTCCGTATCTGATACAGATTTGACTGCAAGCTCAATTACGCCGTCATTTATAAGAATTTTCGAGCCTACGTTAACGTCCTTTGGAAGATGTTCAAAGGTGATGGATGCGATCTTGTCCGTACCCTCTATATCTCTTGTAGTAAGCGTAAACTCATCTCCGGTTTTTATATTAACGGGCTTATGATCCTTAAAATCACGCAGACGTATTTCCGGACCCTTCGTATCCAAAAGCGTTGCCACATTAAGACCAAGCTCTTCACTGAGCTTTCTGACAGTTTCAAAACGCTGTCTGTGAACCTCATGGTCAGAGTGTGAGAAATTAAACCTTGCTACGTCCATACCTGACTTCATAAGCTCCCGCATTATATTTTCATCGTCAGTCGCAGGACCTATAGTACATACGATCTTTGTCTTTCTCATTTTATTCCCAACTTTCAATATTTAATTCTACATTAATTATAACCTACATTTTGGGCTTAGTCAATAGAAATAATTCCGCCCGAAAGTAAAATTTAAGTAAGAGACTAAAAGCTTGGTTTTTCGGCAAATACTTATTTTAAACAAGATCTCCGTTTGAATCAAGAGTCATAGCATTATACACAACCTTTAATTTGAATTTAAGCAAATATTACAATCCATCATAATATACATATAAACACTCTTCATTTTATGCATATTTATTGAAAATACACTTGACAAACAGAAAAAAATGCTGTATACTTTAATACATAAAAGCGCCAAAAGATAAAAGCTTTAAATCACAACATCAAGGAGTTAAATACAATGATAGTTATTTTAAATTCAACAGCAACGAAAAACAACGTTCAGGAGCTTGTTGCCGAGCTTCATTCTAAGGGTCTTAAAACAAATCTCAGCGAGGGTTCTCATACGACGATCGTCGGTATTATCGGAGATACTACCAAAATTGATATTGATACTCTGAAGGGTTCATCATTTGTTGAGGACGTTAAACGTGTTTCTGAGCCGTATAAAGCGGCTAACCGCAAAATGCACCCTGAGGATTCAATGATAAAAGTAACGGATAACGTTACGATAGGCGAGGGTATTTTCAATGTAATTGCAGGCCCCTGCTCCGTTGAAACCGAGGAACAGATAATAGAGGTTGCAAAAGACGTAAAAGCAAGCGGCGCTACGCTTCTGAGAGGCGGCGCATTTAAGCCGAGAACCTCCCCCTATTCATTTCAGGGACTTGAGGGCGAAGGCCTGAAGCTGCTGCTTGAAGCAAAGAAGGAGACCGGACTTCCTATCGTAACTGAAATAATGAATCTTGTTCACCTGGATATGTTCAGCGACGTAGATGTTATCCAGGTCGGCGCAAGAAATATGCAGAACTTCGATCTGCTTAAGGTCCTTGGAAAGTGCAGAAAGCCTATTCTCCTGAAACGCGGACTTTCCAGCACTATCGAGGAATGGCTGATGAGTGCCGAATATATTATGGCAGGCGGAAACCCAAACGTAATTCTATGTGAAAGAGGAATAAGAACCTTTGAAAACTCAACCAGGAATACGCTTGATATTTCCGCAGTACCTATGCTTAAAAAGCTTACGCATCTGCCGGTTATAATAGACCCGAGCCATGCCACAGGTCTTTCATGGATGGTAGCGCCTCTTGCCAAAACTGCAGTTGCTGCCGGCGCCGACGGTCTTATGGTAGAAGTGCATAACAACCCCGCTAAAGCTCTCTGCGACGGAGCGCAATCCCTTGACCCGAAGCAGTTTGATGAATTAATGAAGGATATAAAGCGCAGAGCAGCCTTTGAGGGAAAAGCTTTAGGTAAATAAAACTTATTTGCAAAATAATAAAAATGCGAACTCAGACCGCTGCCTGTGTTCGCATTTTTACTTCTGAATACCAATAAACTGTACCTTTTATTTATCCTTATACTTCTCTACAGTATTTTCAACCTTATCCACACTGTTTTTTTCGGTAATTTCCACCTTATATGAATAGCGTTTACTTTCACCGTTCTCCTTAACTTCAGTGGTCTCAATAAAATACAGTAGCTCTTCGCCTCTGAAAAAATATTCAGCCGAAAAACCCGTAACCTCTCCGCTTTCAGCGTCAGCTCCTATTTTTTCTGCGTCGTAGATATGAACGATATGGGTTACTCCGTTCTCTTCCGTTACCTCTGCGCTTGTTACTGCCGCCGGAGCAAAAAGTATCAGACCCTCGTCAGCCTGGGGGTGAGTAGCATCTCGGGTATACAGATTAAAATTCTTATCGCCTTTTTGAACATGGCTGTACTCTCCGTTCTCATAGGAAAAACTCTCTGCTCCGTTATTGAACTGGGCGTACTCTGAGTTTTCGCTTTTTCCCTCGTAAGAATACATCAGTATGTCCTTTTCATCGTATTTAAACGTAAAAGTCTGTTCGATCTCTCCGGTTTCGGTATTTGTCATTATTACCTTTGCGCTGTCAAGAGCCTTATATTCTTCCCTTGCCTTTTTTATCAGCTCGTCACCGTCTACGCTGGGATTTAACGAACATGAAGTTAATATCAATGCGCTTAACGCTGCCGCAGCAGCTATCCTTAATACAGTAAATTTCATTTTTCTCTCCGGCCGCCTTATAATCCCTTGCAGGTCTTTGCGTATACGATAAGTGCCGCAGGGATAGTAAATATCTGAGAGATCGTAGCGTTTATAACAAGTCCGAGATTGAACTTGATAACGTAAAGATCTACCGCAAAGCTTTCAAGTCCTACTCTCTTGCCCCACGCAAGCCATCCTACATAGGCTTTTCCCTTACATACATACGCAATAAACGCTCCCAGTATAATCCCCGCAAGCATAAAAAATATAAAGGCAAAGGTCTTTTTGAAATTCTTCATTTTTATATTCTCCGTAACCGGCCTGTCCGGCCTTTATTTAAATTGAAAACAGGCGAACCAAGTCCGCCTGAATTTTTCATACTCAAAGGACCTCAAAGAAAACTACTTTCTCCTTGAAGTACCTCTTCTTTTATTATCCATAACGTGCTTCAGATCGGAAAAACGTTCCTCGCTTACGCTTTTGAATTTACTGAGCATATCTTCAAAATCAGCATTTCCCGAACCCGACCTGGAATCATATACAGGCGGCGGATTTTTTGAGAAATCCTGCGGCTCTTTATCAAAGCTCTTTTTTCTCGGCGCATTCTGACTCTGATAGCCGCCGGGTCTGCTCTGAGAATTCTGCCTGTTCTGTCCCCCGCGCTGATTATTGAAACCGCCCTCTCGCGGCTTTCTCGGCGGAGCAGGCAAAGCCTTTTTTATAGACAGACTGATCTTATTATCCTCGCCAAGCGACAGAACCTTTACCTTAACGGTCTGCCCCTCTTGAAGAAAATCCTTGATCTCACTTACAAAGGTGTTCGCCACCTCTGAAATATGAACCATTCCCGTAGTATCCTTATCAAGCTCTACAAAAGCTCCAAACTTTGTGATACCGGTTACCTTACCCTCGTAAATCTTTCCAACCTCAAGCTGCATTTGATTTTGTAATCCTCTCTGAATTTAATATTTTTTACCGCTTTCCGCGGTCTGAAAACTATGATCCAACTCCCCGAATAATACAGCAAGAGACTGATACCATAGGCAGAGCAGCATAATTTATCCTCATTTACCGTATCAGATATGTATGCTATTTTCCCTCTACTACATAAAATCTTCTCTCGTTCGGATAAGCATAACCAAGTCTTTCAATAGCTATGCGTTCCATATATTCAGACTCATCGTCCGCACTGAGAAGCCTTATATATTCATCATTCTGCTGTTCGGCTTCAGTTATTTTAGCTGAAAGCTCTTCGCTCTGCTTTTTCAGCTGGGCGATCTGAGCCTGCTGAGAAATAATATTGAATACCGAATAGATGATCAGACAGAAAACGGCAATAGTGGTAATGATCTTCACCAGACCGGCCCTTTTTCCGCCTTCATCTGCCGCTTCTCTGCTGTGCCTGTTTCTCGACGGCATTTTACCACGCTTCCTTTCTTTAAACTATCCTCACATCTTTTCATACTACTCATAAATATTATACACCATTAAAATCTATACTTTCAAGACCTTTTGTACGTTTTTTTTACTTTTATGAAATTTTGGGTACTTTTTCACAAAAGCCGACTTAATAAATAGTGCAATTTTAGCAATAAATCCTGCCGCAGAAGAGATAAAAATACGCCAGATAAAGCTTGTAACCGCATTTACCGCAGAAACTACTATATTCCCCAGAACTATACGTTCAAGCAGCGCACCTATTGCCATTCCCACAAACGTAAAAAATCTCAGCTGTCCTGTCTGGGCCGCTCCGAAAATAAAATATATAAAGCCGAAAAACAATGCGTATACAAAATCTTCGATAAAAAACATTGCCTTGTTATGCTTGACAGCCGTTCTGAATACTCTCAGGCAGTCGTATACTGCCCCAAGACCTGCTCCGGCTAAACAGGAAAGCAAAAACACCTGAGTTTCAGCCGCAACGCCCAGCTGCATAGGAGTCATATAAGCCACCTCACTTGAAGATCTTTCCGAAAGCCGACAGCTTTTTCTTTCTGTCCTTATCGCCGTATATAAGTGCGCATATATCGCCCTCTACAGACAGATCTCCGCTTTCGACGCTCATTTCATTAATGTGAAGATCAGTTCCCTTTATCGTCAGTTCTCCCAGCTGAGTGAAAAGCGCTATCTCTGTTTCGTTAAAACTGTCTACGTCCGTTACTCCCGACAATACAAGATGCGAGCGGTTTTCCAGTATAACGTTATGCTTACCCTGAATTTCAGACATATAAATACCTCCCGTTAAATTATTCCGTATTAATTTATATGTCTGAATATATCTGAAAATTCTGGAGAATTTATAAACGTTTTTTCAGATTATAAATATTCGTAAAAACCCCGTCCGCCTCAGGATACAGCGGACGGGGTTTTATCAGCATACGAAGCTGCCGTTTTTGTAATCTACCGTTATAACCGAATCAGGCTCGACCTCGCCTGCAATGATCTTTCTGGCTATAAGCGTTTCGATCTTTCTCTGAATAAATCTTTTCAGCGGTCTTGCACCGTAATTCGGATCAAAGCCCTGCTCAATGACAGCGTTTTTAGCAGCGTCGGTGATCTCAATTCCTACCTGCTTATCGGCAAGGCGCTTTCTCAGCTCGTTTATCATAAGGTCTGCGATCTTCAGTATCTCAGCCTTCTGCAGCGGCTTGTAGTAAATAATCTCGTCCAGACGGTTTAAAAATTCAGGTCTGAACTGGTTTTTCAGCAGCTTATCTACCTGTTCTCTGGCTTCCTCTGAAATCTCGCCGCTGTCTGTAATTCCGTCAAGAATGTAAGGTGAGCCTAGATTAGAGGTAAGAATTATTATAGTATTCTTGAAATCAACGGTTCTTCCCTGGGAATCGGTTATCCTTCCGTCGTCCAGCACCTGAAGCAGAATGTTGAATACGTCCGGATGAGCCTTTTCAATCTCGTCCAGCAGAACTACGGAATAAGGCTTTCTCCTTACGGCTTCTGTAAGCTGTCCTCCCTCCTCGTAGCCAACGTATCCGGGAGGCGCTCCGATAAGACGGCTTACGCTGAACTTCTCCATATACTCCGACATATCTATACGGACAATATTTTTCTCATCGTCAAACAGCGACTCTGCCAGCGCTTTTGCAAGCTCAGTCTTTCCAACTCCTGTGGGGCCGAGGAACAGAAACGAACCTATAGGCTGACTGGGATTGGCTATTCCGGCTCTTGAACGCATAATAGCTTCCGTTACCTTTTCTACCGCTTCATTCTGTCCTATTACACGCCTGTGCAGAATATCCTCAAGGCCAAGCAGCTTTTCACGCTCGCCCTCCATAAGCTTTGAAACTGGGATTCCTGTCCAGCGGCAGATTATCTTTGCTATCTCCTCATCGGTTACCTTATCTCTCAGCAAGGTATTGGAGGTATAGCTTTTTTCCGCATTGCGTTCCTCCTCCTCAAGCTGCTTCTGCAATGACGGAAGCCTGCCGTACTTAAGCTCGGCAAGTTTATTCAGATCGTAGCTGCGTTCGGCCTTTTCTATTTCGGCGTTACAGGCCTCAATTTCCTCTCTCAGCTTCTGAACCTTGGAAATTGCGTTCTTTTCGTTCTCCCACTTGGCTTTCATCTCATTAAACTGCTCACGCATTTCCGAAAGCTCCTTTTGAACCTCCTTTAAATGCTCCAATGCAAGCTTGTCGGTTTCCTTTTTAAGCGCCGCTTCCTCAATTTCATGCTGCATTATCTTACGCTGTATCTCATCAAGCTCAGTCGGCATAGAATCCATCTCGGTACGGATAAGCGCACACGCCTCGTCAACCAGATCTATAGCCTTATCCGGCAGGAACCTGTCGGAAATATACCTGTTTGACAGCGTAGCGGCGGCTATAAGCGCCTGATCCTGAATCTTTACGCCGTGATATACTTCATAACGTTCTTTAAGTCCTCTTAGGATCGAAATAGTATCCTCAACGGTAGGCTCGTCTACAAGCACAGTCTGAAAACGTCTTTCAAGCGCAGCGTCCTTCTCAATATACTGACGGTATTCGTTAAGCGTGGTCGCGCCGATACAGTGCAGTTCACCTCTTGCAAGCAGCGGTTTAAGCAGATTTCCTGCGTCCATTGCTCCGTCTGTCTTTCCCGCTCCGACGATAGTATGAAGCTCGTCGATAAACAGAATTATCTGACCCTCGCTCTTTTTGACCTCCTGCAAAACAGCTTTAAGACGCTCCTCAAACTCTCCCCTGTACTTTGCACCTGCTACAAGCGCTCCCATATCAAGTGAAAATACCTTTCTGTCCTTAAGATTATCGGGAACATCGCCCCTTACAATACGCTGAGCAAGTCCCTCGGCAATAGCGGTCTTTCCTACGCCCGGCTCGCCGATAAGCACAGGGTTGTTCTTTGTCTTCCTAGAAAGTATCCTTATAACGTTTCTTATTTCGTTATCTCTTCCGATAACAGGGTCCAGCTTTCCCTCTCTTGCCATTTCCACAAGCTCCTGCCCGTACTTTTTAAGCACATCGTAGGTTTCCTCGGGATTCTGGCTTGTAACCTGTGCGCTTCCCCTTACCTCTTGAAGCGCCGACAGAAATTTAGATTTAGTAATATTAAATGCTTTGAGTATTTCTCCCACCGCTTTATTGGGAGCTTCCATAATTCCAAGTACGATATGCTCAACGGAAACGTACTCGTCTTTCATTCGTGCCGCCTGCGCCTCCGCTTCTGCAAGAGCCTTGTCAAGCTCGCTTGAAATATAGACCGAACCCTGCTCTCTTCCTCCTACCTGAACCTTCGGAAGAGCATTTACCGCATTTTCAGCAGAGTCTGCAATACTCTGAGGATCAGCTCCCATTTTTAAAAACAGCTGAGGAATAAGCCCGTTTTCCTGCTTCAGCAGTGCAAACAGCAAATGCTCCTGATCGACTGCCTGATTGGAATTTCTTGAAGCAACGGACTGAGCCTCCTGCAATGCCTCAAGCGATTTCTGTGTGAATTTCTGAATGTTCATAAACTTAACCCCCTTATTTCAAATCAAACCTTAAATAACTGCTACGCCTTTACTCAGATAATCCGAATAAAGTCCTCCTATTTTCCTTTCCGCCGTCTGAGGTGAATCGGAATCCTCAAAATATATTTTAACAGCAGAATCTATCATATTGATATATCCGCCTATTGAATCTGCGATCTGAGTATCGGAAAGTCCGCTTCCGGACGGAGCGTAAAACTCCCGTGAAAACGACAGCTCCGAAAACTCCCACGGCACGCCTCCGACAAATATTCGGGAAAGATACTTATCCTCCACCGACTTCCAGAGCTTAAAGAACTCATGAAGCGTCTGTATCAGCCGGCTGCTCTGAGTTCGGAACGAGATCCTGAGCTTTCCGACTGCTCCCTCAAAGGAACGGTAAAGCTCAATGCTGTACTTTATCGTCGGCTTATACTTGTATTTAAGCGGACTCTTTATTGACAGCATAGCGTCAGACGGCTGATCCAACAGCTGAAATCTTCCGTCCATAAGCTTTTCTATCCTTGAAAAAATATCCCTCATTCTCATTTCGGGAGTCAGAAGCGATACCCTTTCCGCCAATATCTGATTTATAAGATTTGACCTGCTTGTATTCATTGAATAAGCAAGCTCGTCTATTGCCTCAACGACGTCGTCCATAAGTACCAGACTGTATACGCTTTTCTTCATTTTTACATCATCTCGTTTCCCTTTACTGCATTATTCTTCTCTCAACTATAGTAATTATTCTGTTGTCCTCTTTTTATTGTTCAGCTTTCTATATACTATTATACCATATTTATATAACTTGTCAAGGCAATTATATAATAAGTCCCGCAAATTATATAGCTGCATAAAAAAGCCGCCCAAATAAAGACGGCTTATGTGCATTATTTACATTATTTTTTCTTGTCAAACCAGACCCTTACGTTAAAATCGGCGGAACAGGCAGGGCATCTTGTAGAATGTCTGCCCTTAACCCTCGGAAGCCTTAAAACCTTTCCGCAGTTCGGACAGCGCTTGAAGCAGTAGGTTTTATTCTGCATTGCTCTGCTTTTACGCTCCGAAAACCAGCTCCTTACACCTGTAAAAAGCTTCTGAAACTTTATATTTTCGCTCATTCTTTTTACCGTATTTCTTGACATTACACGGTAAAACGTAAATACAAATACGGCTATTCCAAGAATATAAAGCAGCCACGAATGAACAAACACATTTATGAGCATAACCGCTATATACAATACAGACAATCCGTAAAACAAATTGTCCGTTCCATATCTTCCGTACATAAACCTCGCTATTTTCTCTCTGAAATTCATCGCTGTTCCCTCGCCCTGATTTCAGGACGCGGCTCCTTTCTGTGGATTTATTCTAATAATTACGGGGCAGTCCTATCCGACTACCCCGTTAAAAACTATCCGTTTAATTCCTTATAATACTCGTTCTGTTTCTCGTAAACCGTTTCCGGAGTATAGCGCTTGATCGCCTTTTCATTTTTGGTAAAGCTTATTGCTTCGACCCAATCGTCAAGCTTTGTCTGGAATTCATCGCCCTTCATTTCCTGAAGAATAGTATCCTTCTTTTCCTCTGTATAATCGGTTCTCTCCGAAACGTCGCCCTTTATTATAATATAATAAGCGCTGTCGTTTTCATACGCCGCCGCTTTCCCCACTTCAAGACCGTTTACTTCAGTAAGCAGCTTTCCGTAATTGCTTTCAAGGTCTTCATCTTCATAAGAACCATAGTTTACCATTGTTTCATTGGGATACGGATCCTTCTCTTCGGAAGAACTGTCCGTTTCAGAAGAATTTCCGCTCTCTGCGGCGCTTTCAGACGAAATATCCGAAGAATCAGCGCTTTCCGCAGATGATGTATCCGAAACCGACGAGGTATCGTCCGAGCTGTCTGAACTGTCAGCAGCGCTGCTATCCGCTGCGGAGCTTTCGGAGCTGTCCGAACTTTCCGTACTGCTGCTGCCGTTCTGAGAAGAAGACTGCTCCTCTTTATATTTATTATACTCGTCTATAACCTGATCGAACTCTTCAAAGGAAAGTCCCTCTGCCTTTTCAAGATATTCGTCTCTCAGAGCAAGATTTTTCTCATTCTCGGTTTTCTTTGTTTCCTCGTCCTCAGAGGTGGATTTGCTTATGGATATAGTTTTATAACGAAGGTAGTTTTCATTTACATAGGTCTGAATCTGATCGGCAGATACCTCTTCTTTTCCGCCCTCGCCGTAGAAGTAATTAAAAAGCTTTTCACGCTTCTTAGTGCAGAGATAAACCTCCTTCAGGGACTCCTTGCTTATACCTTCCTTTTCGTAAAGATCTCCCTGATTATCCCATGAATCGTTGACATTTGAATTGATTTCTTTAAGTTCGTCGGAAGTAAGCTCAAGACCGAACTCTTCAAACTTCTTTGTTATCGCAACATATTCCTTGGTATTTTTGAGAGCCTGCTCGGAAATATATTCCGAAAACGGCTTGCCCTCTATCTCCTGGCTGAAATAATCCTCTGTAACTCCGCCGTTGTAATAAAGCATAGTTATCTGATAGGACATTTCATTCAGCATATAATCAATATAAATTCCCGCGCGTATCTCCTCATTATCAGCCTTTATCGTATAGCTGGTATCGGAACAGCCCGCAGCTGAACAGGCAATAATTGCAGCGGTCAGCAAAGCGGCGGTTTTTTTGAATCCTGCCATATTTATATACATTCCTTTCGCGAATATTCTTGATCCAAAGCGGACGATCCGCCTGTGAGTACACCTTAACTTATATATTATACAACGTTTTTTCAGATAAGTCAAGTATTTCTGCTCAAATAAGAATGACACGATACAAGCGGCTTTGCATTACATATAAGCTTAAACTTCAACGGTGACAGAACCGTGAAAGCTCAAGAATAATCTGATGAAAATCAAATATCCTCCGTATATGAAAAACAGAGGATATTAAAGATCTTATTCCGCAGAACTGTCAGCAGCTTCAGAACTGCTTTGAACAGCCGAGTCGTTTTCACCGTCAGCCGTGCTTTCATCTTTCAGTGGGATATTATAGCCGTTTTCATTTTCTTCTCCATAGGTGGACATATATACCTTAGTGAATTTGATTTCCGCAGCCGGCTGATAATTCTTTCCGCTTTCACTGTCCGGAACGTCCTCGTCAACTATCTCAGAGGAATTTATTTTGTCAAGAACCTCCCAGCCGTCATATACCTGACCGAAAAATGTATACATCTGAATATAATTGGGAACACCGCCGTACTGCTCAAATATCCCGCTTACCCGCTTAAAGCCGTTGGCGTCTTCAGAATCGGAGTTCTCCCTCAGCTCGCCTATATCAACTGCGTCGTTAAGCACGGTAAATACGCTGCCTGCCTTGCTTTTGCTGAATGTCCCCCCCTGTTTTACCAGCGAGCCAAGCGTTCCCTTCAGCGGAAGTACATTCGGCGAAACCTCAAGCTTAAGCATAGTAACATCGGTATTTTCGTCAGCCATTCCGTCCTTGGTTTTGCTGCCGCCTATAAATCCGCCTGTAACTCCGCCGCTTTTAAGCAGAGTACATACATAGGTATCGTTAAAATATCCGTCGTTTACAAGCTTCTCAAAAAACTCGCAGTATTCCGGCGCTTCGTCCTTAAACAACACAGCCTTGAATGTTCCCTCCGTAGTTTCAAAAACAGCTACGGGCGCGTCGTCCGACGGTTCTTTAAGCTGAATAAAGTCAGATTCCGAATAATCTATTGTTTTATTCTTGCCCCCTGCAAAAAACATTATAACGGCAAAGACCACAACAAAAATCACCGCTATCAGCGACAGCTGAAAATAGGTTTTTGTTTTTCTTTTTCTAAATGGGTCGTTCATTGAATTGTTTCCGTTCATTTTAAGTCCTTTCATTTTAACGGTCCTGCTGAAAGCGGAGCGTTCTGATATTACTTTTTGGTTATCCTTGTACCCTGTCTGGTTTCCTCAACAATATAGCCGAGCGATACGATCTTATCCCTGAGTGAATCTGCAAGAGCAAAATCCTTTGCCTTTCTAGCCTGCTTCCTCTGCTCGGCAAGCTTAGCTATCTCCTCCGGAAGTTCCTCAGCGTCTGCGGCTGCAAGCCTTTGTGCGGCTTCTGTCAGCCCGAGAGAAAGCACCTTGTCAAAATCCTCGATAAGCGCAAGCTTTGTCGCAGCGTCAGCCTCCGATTTAACAACGTCGTATAAGGCGGTAATCGCGTTAGAGGTATTGAGATCGTCGTCCATAGCGGAAACAAAGCCCGCTCTCAACCTTTCAAATTCAGCCTTATCTATATCTCCCTTTTTCTCAGGCATAAGCGCGGCTATCCTGGATATAAGCTTATTGTAGGCGGCTTTTGCATTATCCAGATTCTCATATGAAAATACCAGCGACTTCCTGTAATGAGAAAGCAGACAGAAAAACCTGTATATCATCGGTGAATAGCCTTTCGATTCCAGAAGCGAAACCGTAAGAAATTCTCCTTTAGATTTTGACATTTTTCCGCTGTTTGTATTCAGGTGGTGTACATGAAACCAGTAATTGCACCACTTATGACCCGTATAAGCCTCAGACTGTGCTATTTCGTTGGTATGGTGAGGAAAGGCGTTGTCAATTCCTCCGCAGTGAATATCGAGATACTCCCCAAGATGTTTCATTGAAATACAAGAACATTCTATATGCCAGCCCGGGTAGCCGACTCCCCAAGGCGAATCCCATTTCAGCTCCTGATCGTCAAACTTGGATTTTGTGAACCAGAGGACAAAATCAGCTTTACTGCGCTTATTTGAATCCTCCTCAACTCCTTCTCTTACGCCTACTGCCAGATCCTCTTCTTTAAAATCGCTGAAAACATAGTATTTTTCAAGCTTAGAGGTATCAAAATAAATATTTCCTCCCGCCTCGTAAGCATAGCCCTTTTCAATAAGGCTCTCGATTACTTTGATAAACTCTCCGATACAGCCGGTCGCAGGCTCTATTACGTCGGGAGTTTTTATATTCAGCTTTTTACAGTCCTCAAAGAAAGCGTCCGTATAAAACTTTGCTATTTCCATTACGGTTTTATGCTCGCGCTTTGCACCCTTGAGCATTTTATCGTCGCCCGTATCTCCGTCCGAGGTAAGATGGCCGACGTCGGTAATATTCATAACCCGCTTTACGTCCAGACCCGAATAGCGGAAATACTTTTCAAGCACGTCCTCCATTATATAGCTGCGGAGATTTCCGATATGAGCATAATGATAAACCGTTGGACCGCAGGTATACATTGCGACTTTTCCCGGCTCATTAGGCACAAATTCCTCGATACTGTGTGTGAGAGTATTATAGATATTCATATTTTACCTCTTTCCTTATAGCTTTCCGTTTTTATATTCAGCAAATTATTTCGTTCAATTTAATTAATTCAGCTTTCTTTATCTAATTCCCCTACCCTTTTCTCAAGCTTTTCAAGCCTTATCCTGTAAGCGCAAAGCTCGGTCGCAACAGGGTCGGGTATGTGTATCTGGTCGAGATCCTGACAGCCAGCTCCCGTTTTCTTTCCGTTGCGCCTTACTATCCTTGCCGGAACTCCTACCGCAGTACAGTTTGGAGGAACTTCCTCAAGCACAACCGCGTTAGCCGCAATCTTTGCTCCGTCGCCTACCTTAAACGGGCCGAGTATCTTTGCCCCCGAACCTACCATTACGTTGTTTCCCAGCGTAGGGTGTCTTTTGCCGTGATCCTTGCCTGTTCCTCCAAGCGTTACCCCCTGATACAGCAGACAATTATCTCCTATCTCAGCCGTTTCTCCTATAACTACTCCGCTTCCGTGGTCGATAAGAAGTCCTTTTCCTATCTTTGCGCCCGGGTGGATCTCGATCCCTGTCAGAAATCTTGCAAGCTGTGAAACGATCCTCGCAAGTGTTCCGTGCTTTCGTATATAAAGCTGATGGGCGGCTCTGTACATTATAACCGCATGAAGTCCCGAATATGTCAGAATGATCTCCAGCGAGCTGTGAGCCGCCGGATCGCGGTCCTTAACTGACTGAATATCCGTCTTTATATTATCAATAAACGACACGATCATCTCTCCTTTCATATTTTAGTTCTCTAAAAGTTTATAATCTGATTGCAAGCTTATCGGAATAAGCTTTAAAAACGGAATTGAAAAACATCTCTGCCGTACTGCTGCCGCCGCACAGGCTTAAAGAATACGTAATTACAGTGCTTGTCTGCCGCAGCGGTATGCTTTAATATAAAATTTCTCTTATATGGATCATCCGAAGGAGGTATATTCCCAAATTGCATTACGAAAACCTCCAGACTGAGCTATATATCAACAAGGACTGCCTCCGAACCATGCCTTAGCACAGTTCCAGGAGGCAGCCCTGAGCTGCGGTTCCACTCCGATTTTTTCCGAACACATAAAAGCATTCGGACTTGAAATCTTTAACGCAGAATATACGGGGCGCGATACTGAGGCTTTTGACCTGTTCCCGAAAATAAATACGCCCTGCTGGCAGCCGCACTTCGCAAAGTGTGCCATGAAGCCTTTCACCCGCCGGCTTCTCTCTGCAATGACAACCGCAATGCTACTCTTGCTGTTACGCATTTGATACTCTTCTATTGTATGAAATATATTTATTAGGTGTTACTACTTGCTTGAATCTATATACGACCAGTAGCCTTTAAGATAGATCCCGCCTGAAATAACGGTCAGCACGGCGGATATCCATATAAGTATCTCATTGATAATAAATATATCCTTATCAAATCCGCTGTATCCTACCAAAAACATGACTGCAATAAGAGCAAACATTGTAAAGGCGGTTTTGAGCTTTCCCCATATTCCGGCGGCAACTACAACGCCTTCGTTTGCAACAACCAGCCTGAGTCCCGATACCATAAATTCTCTTGCCAGAATAATCACGACGGCTGCCGGGTCGATCCAGTCAAGATATGTAAAGCAGCACAGCGCCGACATTACCAGCATTTTGTCAGCAAGAGGATCGAGAAATTTTCCGAAGGTAGTAACCAGATTATGCTTTCTTGCCAGCTTACCGTCAAACCAGTCGGTAATTGAAGCAAGCGCAAAAACCCCAAGCGCAATATATATATTATACGGAATAGAGTCTATAAGCAGCGCCGCCATAAAAAGCGGTATAAGACAAACCCTGAGTACTGTAAGCTTGTTTGGTAAATTCATCTGTCCAATCTTTCCTTTCTATCCTCCGAAGCCTGCCGGCGGATAACAACGACGCTCAGACGCGCGCCGGAAAACAAATTTAATAAAAGCTGTAAATATCAACTGAACTTATATTCTTGTGCCGATAAGATCGTAATCCAGCGTATCGTCAATATGAACGCTGACATAATCGCCCTCACGAAGCTTTGTATCGCTGATAAAGAAGATCTTTCCGTCTATTTCGGGCGCATCGGCAGCGCTTCTGCCGTACCAGCATTCCGCATAACGGTCAAAGCCCTCAGTAACTACCTCTATAGTTTTGTCCAAAGCCTTTTCATTGAGAGAATCAGAAATAAACATCTGCTCCTCCATTATAAGCTCTGCCCGTCTTTCACGTATCTTCAGCGGGATCTGATCCTCCATACCGGCAGCCGGAGTTCCCTCCTCTGCGGAATATGCAAAACAGCCGAGCCTGTCAAAACGCATCTCTCTGACAAATTCGCACAGCTCCTCAAACTGCTCGTCGGTTTCCCCCGGAAATCCTGCGATCAAAGTTGTTCTTAGCGTAATACCAGGTATTCTTCTGCGTATTTTCTGAATAAGCGCCGTAAGCGTTTCCCTGTCGCCGTGACGGTTCATTCTTTTGAGTACCTCTTTATTGCAGTGCTGGATCGGAATATCAAGATACTTTACAAGCTTTTCCTCTTCGGCTATTGCGTCCAGCAGCTCATCGGTAATTCTTTCGGGATAAGCGTAAAGAGTTCTTATCCACTTCAAGCCGTCTATCCTGCAAAGCTCTCTTAAAAGCTTAGCAAGCGACGGTTCACCGTATATATCCTCCCCGTAACGGGTCGTATCCTGAGCTACGACTACAAGCTCTGTAACTCCGTTTTCCGCAAGCCACTTCGCCTCGGAGATAATATCTTCAAGCTTCCTGCTTCTGAAGCGTCCTCTTATAGACGGTATAGCACAGTAAGTACAGCAGTTATCGCAGCCCTCGGCTATTTTGATATAAGCGTAAAACGGCTGAGTCGAGATAATCCTGCCGCCCTCAAGACAAAGACCGCATTTATCTCCGAAATCGGTTATGCTCTCCTGTCTTTCCAGAACCTCCCTGATAATACTGCAAAGCTTATCGTTAGAGCCTATACCGATAACGGCGTCAAGCTCCGGTATCTCATTTAGAACCTCTTCACGGTATCTTTCCGCAAGACAGCCGGTGCATATTACCGCCTTTATCCTGCCCTCCTGCTTCAATGTACAGAACTCGAGAATAGTGTCAATAGCTTCCTGCTTTGCAGATTCGATAAAACCGCAGGTATTGACGATAACCACATCGGAAAGAGCGGCGTCCTGAACGATCTCAAAGCCTTCGCTGCGGAGGCTGTAAAGCATATGCTCGGCGTCAACCTGATTTTTCGGACATCCAAGGGATACCATTCCAACTCGTACAGACATTAAAACAATCTCCAATCAAACCTTAAAACGTTACCGCCGCTGATCTCCGGCGTTTCCTTCAGAATAATCTATTATATTATCGCACTTTTGATAACAAATGTCAAGTGTTTTATGTCGTTTCACAAGGAAGTCGATTCTGATTTTTGTTTGAACAGGTATACCTGGTAACTATTTTGTCGGACAAATTAGTTTGAACTGTTGTTTTCCTGCTACACGTTAAGGAAAAGACAGAAAAATTATATTTTTATTACAGCGAAAAAATTTACTGTCAAGTTCTGCGATCCAGCCACTGCTCGTCGAGCCAATCTATACGGGAAAGTATCCAATTTATCAGCTCATATGAACAGTCTGTCGCCCATTCGTCCGTTTTGTTAAGATCGGACTTGTACTTTTCCAGTATTTGCGTTTCCTCTGAAATACAGTTTTTAAGCACATCGGAGTTCTTCATTTCAGTCCATTTCTCCCTGACCGAGTTCAGAAACCAATCCTGCTTTATAAGCAGGATAAACCACGGATTTGAACGGTCGCCGTACTTGTCGGCAAAGCTCTGGTCACAGAACCCTCCCGCATAGTATTTTCCGTCAGGGGAATCGCTGTACGCCCAATTGAAATCCCACGGCGACGTAAAGGTAAGCTTAGGACACCTGCTTTTTTCAGAAAAATCCACGCAGAAATAAAAGCTTCCTTCTCCGCAGTCGTAATCGTGGACTATTTCATATAGTATATACATATCAACAGCAGATCCGATATCCATAACTGCTCGGACTGTTTCCTCCGCACTTTCATACTGCGACTCTGTCAGGTCGAAGTTTTCATCAAATGTCAGGTAATTTCCGTTCTCGCAGGCTTCGTAAACTATTCTGAAAAGATTATCGGCGTATTTGTCTATAAAATCTATCTGATCCTGAGAGTACAGATCGTTCTTGACCGAATATTCGGCGGGAACGAACTGCCTTGTTTCACCGTTTATATCAGTTACGGCAGCCCCGCAGTAATCCATCGTTATATAGTAATTATCTGTATCGGAAGCTGCATAATTATCCATTTCAAGATAATATCCTGTATCTGTCCCCGTATATCCCTCCTCCGGCTCGGTTACGTCAACGCGGTTTTTATTGATCTGACACTGCTCGCAAAGCAGATATATACCCTGAAACTCCTCGTTTACATATAAATGCACAAGCTGTGAATCCGAACAGAAATACTTTCCGTCCATGATCGCCCTGCCCATTCTGAATGCTATATCGTTTCTTATAAGATCCCAGTCGGATTTAAGCAGCACCCAGCTCCTGAATTCAGCTCCGCCGTTAAGTCCCAGCATATTTGTTTTTGTATCGAACCTTATTCTATAGGGAACGGTATTATTAAGAATCTGGTTTACATCACCGTAGTATGCGCTGGAATTTCCTCTTACCCTTATCCCCGCCGAAGCCTCGTCTATAGTCAGCTTATCTTCACAATTGAAAACATCGACAACGCAGGGAATATACTCCTCAAGAGATACTATCTCCTCCGAATCCCTTGTAGTAACGCTTATTATCGGGATCTTACAGTTTTCCGAAACCTTTTTATTAAAGTCCTGCTTAATAGTTTTATCTATTCCGAATTCCCCGTAGCTTGCCGGTATCTCGTTTACAGGCTGCTTTGAAGTAACCGGAAGAGTAACTGCGGGTTCAGCGGCAGTCGTTACAGCTGCCGATTTTTCCTGATTCGGTACTGACGAGCCGTCAGAGCTTTTTGCACAGCCCGAAAACACAAATACTCCGGCGCATAAGACGCATATCAGCGAAATAAATTTTCTTTTCATCAGTAAGCACTCCTCAACTAATTTATGACCGTTTATCAGCTGTGAATATTATAACTCGGCTTACACCGTTTGTCAATTGAATAAACATATTATAAAATAAATTCCTCAATAGTCACATTTATTTATGGCTTGATTTGTAAAAAGTGCTGATTCGCCATAAAAAGGCATTATTATGTATAAACATAAAATTTTTATTCCAAAGGCGCAATTTTGTACGATCCAATTAAAAACTCGTATAAATCTATTATAAATAATATTATATGTTAAATTAGAAGTATTATCTGTTATTCATTTTTTCTTGTTAATAAGCTATAATTATTTAGCGTAAAGAGGTTATTATTTTATTAACCTTGCATAAATTGTAAAAAATCAGCTTATAAACGAAAGGAATGAAATATATTATGGATCTAAGAAAACCGCTGTATATACTGACTGCCGCAGTATTGCTTGCAGGTTGCAGCAGCACGGACAAAGGCTCGTCTGCGGTTCAGACGGACAGCTCTGAAAGTGTAATCGTTTCCGAGGACGGAACTGAAATCAAGCTCAACGACAGCGAGGTCACTTTTTCATCTCAAAGCGGAATTTATCCGGAGACCTTTAAGCTTGAGCTTTCCTGTGAAAACGCAAAGGCTGTTTACTATACTACAGACGGAAGCGATCCCAGAACAAGCGATACCAGAATAAAATATACCGAACCTGTGGAAATAGCAGACCGCAAAAACGATGAAAATACAATTTCCTCCGTTGATCCCCTCCTGTTTACGGGAAGCTATTCAAAGTATCTGTATAAAAAGAAAGCCTTTGAAACTACCGTAACGGCGCCTGAAAACTCGGCTGTGGACAAATGTACGGTAGTAAGAGCCGCCGCCGAAGCTGAGGACGGATCATATTCACAGGCCTTTACAGGCACCTTTTACATAGGTTCAGCCGAGGAGCATATCCAGGGACTCAAGGAAAGCTGCGAGGCTATGGGAACTGAGCTTGCCGTAATAAGCATAAGCATGGATCAAGACGATCTATTTGACAGCGAAAAGGGCATTTATGTAAAGGGAGATATTTTTGACAAAGCCTTTGAGGAATACCTTGAAAGCGGAGAAAAAATAGACGGCGAAACCGCCCGCCGGCTTGACGCCAATTACAAGCAGAAAGGCAGGGACTGGGAACGCAGCTGTCATATAGACTTTTTTGAATTCGGCACAGACAGCGCCGAGCTGACCCTGTCACAGGACTGCGGAATAAGGATACAGGGAAACTATTCACGCTCCGATCTTCAGAAGGGCTTCCGGCTTTTCGCCCGCAGAGATTACGGCGACAATAAGTTCAGGTATCCTGTTTTCGGAGAAGAACTTAAAAGCTCCTCAGGAAAAACTATCGACAGCTTTAAGACGCTTGTACTCCGTGCCGGAGGAAACTGTGCGTTTACCGCGAAATTCAATGATACATACTGGCAGGAGCTTGTAAGCAGTCTGGACTGTACGACTAAAGCCTCGCGTCCGTGCGTAGTTTATCTCAACGGAGAATACTGGGGACTTTATGTTCTTGAAGAAGATTACTCAGACAACTACTTTGAGGATCATTACGGAGTAGTAAAAGAGAACATTGCGGTTTACAAAGGCGACGCAGAAAGTCTTAAACTCGGATATGCCCTTGATGAAGGAACTCTGCCTGAGGGTGAAACTGACGAAAGATACTTTTTTAACGAGCTGAACGACTTTTTCAAAAATCATAAGGATCTGACACAACAGAGCGATTATGAGGAATTTTCCAAGCTTGTTGATATTGAAAGCGCAAGAGATTATTTCCTGGCTGAAATATGGATAAACAATAAGTGGGACTGGCCGGGCAAGAACTGGTCTATGTGGAAAACGACAGAGACCGACTCTTCCAATGAATATGCCGACGGCAGATGGCGGTTTATGTTCTACGATATGGAATTCGGAGGAGTAAGCGGAGAAAGCGACGCTTATGCAAATACCGTTAAAGACGACAATTACAAGCCGCAGGGGCTTCTGGATAAGAGCACTAACAATCCTGCCGTGCTCTGCTACGCTTATCTTATGACAAACGAGGATTTCAGAAACGACTTCAATTCACGGCTTCTGGAAATGTCGGAGGGCGTCTTTGAAAAGGATAACGCAATTAAGCTGCTTGACAGCTATACAGCTGCTTACGAACCGCTTTTCGATCAGTTTTTTGACAGGTATCCCGGCTCGGGAAGTACCGATAATGCAGTAAACGGAGGCTACGCTTCTGTTGCCTGCATAAGGGATTTCCTGAACAAGCGTGGAGATAATATCCAAAAGATAACAGATTGGATAAACGAGCAGTATTCGTAAACAAACAGGAATGTTCAGAAAGGAGAAACGCTCTGTAAAAAAGAGCGTGTTATATAAAAATGGCGCAGTACCAAAGCGTTTTTAAGCGCTATGAGCTAAAATACAGGCTGAGGGGCAGTCAGTATGCAGATTTTCTGGAGGCTGTTTCAGCTCTTATGACGGCGGACTGTTACGGAAGAACGACGATCTGCAACATATATTTTGACACTCCCGATTTCAGGCTTATAAGAGCTTCCCTCGAAAAACCGATATACAAGGAAAAATTAAGGCTGCGCACTTACGGAGTGCCAAACGAAGCTTCTCCGTCCTTTGCGGAGCTGAAGAAAAAATACAAGGGGATCGTATATAAGCGAAGAATATCCCTCCCCTACCGAGAGGCCTACGGCTGGCTCGTAAACGGAGGACCTCCGCCTGAAGATCAGGTCGCAGAAGAAATACAAAAATTCATTGAATTTTACGGGCGTCTTATTCCTGCGGGCGCGCTCTTTTATGACCGAACCTCATATATAGGAAATGAAGATCCTTCGCTCAGACTTACGATAGACGAAAACGTCAGATGGCGGGCCGAAAATTCAAGTCTTACCGAAGGGGATCATGGAAAAAGCCTCTTCGGAAACAGCGAATACATAATGGAAATAAAAATACCCGATTCAATGCCGCTCTGGCTGTCGCATATTCTGGATAAGCTGAAAATTTATCCGGAATCATGCTCGAAATACGGAACGGCTTATATATCAATGCTAAAAAGTAATACCAAAGGAGTAAATTTAAATGTCTGATTTGTTTTTAAGCATAATAAAGAACGGCCTGACCGCCGGAAGCTTTCTGATATGCACTGCCTTTTCACTTATACTCGGTCTTATTATGGCGTTTGCTTATTCAAGAAAAACGAGGTATACCCAAAGCTTTCTTCTTACGCTGGTCATACTTCCCGCCGCAGTACAGACGGTAATAATGCTTGTTAACGGCAACGTAGGTACTGGTATTGCAGTAGCCGGAGCGTTTACTCTGGTAAGATTCCGTTCCGTTCCCGGCAGCGCAAAGGAGATCTCAGCAATATTCATGGCAATGGCGGCAGGTCTCGCCTGCGGAACGGGCTATGTCGGAATAGCGTCGCTGTTCACTGTAATTATGTGTGCAGTTATGCTGATAACCGCATATACCAAATTCGGTACGCCTAAAGCCGAGGAAAGAAATCTTAAGATCACTATCCCGGAGAGTCTTGACTACAGCAGTATATTCGATGAAATATTTGCCGGATATACAAGCGCACACGAGTTGATAAACGTTAAAACCGCCAACCTCGGCAGTCTTTACAAGCTTGATTATATGATAGTTATGAAGGATCCTTTAAAAGAAAAGGAAATGATCGACAAAATAAGATGTTTAAACGGCAATCTTGAGATCAGCTGCGGAAGACCAGTAAGCAGCGAAGCTTCACTTTAAAAATCAACCGCTTTCTGAAAAAATTCAGAAAGCGGTTTTTTTATTATCGTACTATGTTTCAGATAAAACAGCATTTATCTTTTTGATATATCTGCTATATTGCTTTCCGTTCAATGTGCTATTTTGTACAGAATGTATTTGATCCTACTAATATCGTTTACAGCGATTGATTAATACTTTAAGGTATGCAATAATATTTATTTTACGATAAAATGATCCCCTTACCGCTAGACAATATGCTCTGGAATAAGAGGATCATATTTTATAATTTAAGTCAATGGAATAGCAACGGTTATCTCCGTTCCCTTTCCTAAACTGCTGGTGATAGAGATCTCTCCGTTATGATATGCAACTATATGCTTTACTATTGAAAGTCCAAGACCCGTTCCGCCCGTCTGCTTTGATCGGCTTTTATCAACGCGGTAAAATCTTTCAAATACTCTTTCCCTATCCCTGTCGGCTATTCCTATCCCGTTATCTCTTACGGTAATAACAGCGTTGTCACCTTTTCTTGAAACCTCTACCCATACGGAACCGCCGTCATTATTGTATTTGACCGCATTATCCATAAGATTGAGAAGAAGCTCCGTCATATAGCTCTGATTTCCCTTGATAACTACATTATCACCCTTAACAAATACCGAAACCTTATGATTATACGCTTTATTCTGCAATATCTCCTCAACGTCCTGAGCAGTATGAAGAATATCGACCTCGTCGCTTTCGCTGTTGGCATGCTCCTCAATTTCCGACAGCCTGATAATATCGTTTATAAGATACAGCAGACGCTCGGCTTCCCTATAGATAGTTCCGCCGTATTTCTTAATATCTTCAGAACCGGTAATGATCCCGCCCTCCATCATTTCTCCGAAGCCCTTGATAGTAGTAAGAGGCGTTTTCAGCTCATGAGATACATTTGCTGAGAAATCATGTCTTATCTGTTCGCTCTTTATGCTTTCAGTAACGTCCGCCATAAGAATAATAATTCCGTAATCTCCGTTAAAGGCAGACTTATTTATAAACGTTCTGAAATAACGGTTCTTAACTGTAACTACACCGCTTGCCGAATCGCTTTCATCAAGCTTTTCAAGCAGCTCCATCAGTTCCTTATTGACCGTGAGATGAGTCAGCTTTTCATGTGAATGAGGGTCAAAATGCGGATTAAGAAGCTTAACTGCGCTTCTGTTTACCGAAAGCACTGTATGATCGGAATCCAGCAGTATCATTGCCTCCACCATATTGTCAGTAATAAGAGTTATCTTTTCCTTTTCACGTTTTAGCTTTGCAACGTTTTTGGAGATCCTCTTCATAAGCAGGTCGGCGTTTTTGATTATAGGCTTAAGTTCTTCATAGGGTGTATCCAGACCTCCGAGTCCGTCGCCGTTTATATCAAACTGGGTAACCAGTCTGTTTATAGGCTTTATAAGACTTTCCGACAACTTGATTGAAATGATCGTTGTTACAACAAAAATTCCCCCTGCAGCGCAGATTATTATCGGAATTACTGAAATAAAAATTGAAAGAAGATTGCTTCTTTCCCTAGCAAATCTTAAAACTCCCTCATCGTATTTTACTGCGTAATAATAAACAGTTTTGTCAAGGGTTTCAGAGAATCTTGTCGACTCTCCCATTCCCTCCTCCAGAGCCTGTTTTATCTCTTTACGATCAAGATGATTTTCCATTTCAGCCGGCTCTGCTTGATTATCATATAAAACATCGCCGTAATTATCAACATAAGTCAGTCTTACGTTATAATCCAAAGCATTTTTAAGACTTGCGTCAAGCTCAGAAAGATCCGCATTTTCCCCAATACTCTGAACAGCTATGTCAGCGGCGGCTTTAAGCTCGTCCTGAGCTGCGCTTTTATAGAAAGAATAGCTTATTCTGCCGATTATCAGCGAAAATAAAGACAGAGAAACCGCAACAACAGCAGTCATGACCCTGAAAATTTTTTTCTGCATTGCCCTTAGCCTCCCCGCTGTAAATTCAAAGCTTTGCTACCCGCACTTATATCCGACGCCTCTTACAGTTTTTATAATATCCCTGCACCCCGCCGCTTCAAGCTTCTGCCTCAGCGTCTTTATATGCATATCTACCGTTCTTGTTTCTCCTGCAAACTCGTATCCCCATACCATTTCCATAAGCTTGTCCCTTGTTACGGCGATAGACTGATTCCTCATAAGATACATCAACAACTCAAATTCCTTATAAGTAAGCGTTACCTCTGTTCCGTTATAAGTAACTATCCTCCGTGAAGCGTCAAGCGAACAGCCTCCGATTTCAAACACCTCGGACTCTCCGCCCTGCTTTGACGTTCGCCTTAATACAGCCTTAATTCTTGAAAGCAGCTCCATAACTCCGAACGGCTTTGTAATATAATCGTCTGCGCCGGATTCCAGTCCCCTTACCTTTTCAAGCTCGCTTGTTTTTGCAGTAAGCATAATAACCGGTATCTCTCTGAGCCTTGCTTCGCTTTTAAGCTTACCGAGTATAGTCAGACCGTCCTCGTCCGGCAGCATTATATCAAGAAGGATAAGCGACGGCGCTCCGCTTTTAAGTTCTTCATAAAATGGCTTAGCCTTGGGAAACGCCTTTACCTTGTAGCCCCCTGATCTTAGTGCGCAGGAAACCAGCTCCCGTATTCCGTCGTCGTCCTCGACGCAGTAAATAACCGACATAATATCAATCCTTTCAAAACCGATCCGTCCTCGGTCTATCCCTTTGATCAGAAATCCTTTTTCGGAAGCGCAAATATCTGCTGATACTTTTCAACCTCCGAATCAAAAGCCTCGCCGCTGGTCTTTACCGTTCTCAGATATTCATGAGTTTCAAAATTATCGTCGTTTACCTGAACAAGACATACCGCAATATTGGAGCAGTGATCCGAAACCCTTTCAAGATTCGTCAGAAGATCGGTAAAGATAAAGCCAAGCTCTATTGTACACATACCTCTCTGAAGCCTTTTAACGTGCCTGCTTTTCAGCTTTGTCCTGAGCTGATCAACGACCTCCTCAAGAGGCTCTACCAGATAGGCGCTGTAAAGATCCTGCTCCGTAAACGCCTTTACTGCCAGATCAAGAATTTCCTTTACCGCTTCACAGATCACCTTCAGCTCCTTGACTGCCTGAACTGAAAATTCAATATCCTTGTCATGCTTTTCCTTAGCCGTTTCCGCCATGTTCTTAGCATGATCCGAGATACGCTCAAAGTCTCCGATAGTATGCAGAAGAGTAGCTACCGACTGCGAATCCCTATAGGACAGATCCGTACTGGAAAGCTTGACAAGATAAGCTCCAAGTCTGTCCTCGTACATATCTACTGCGCTCTCCATGCTGCTTATCTGCTCCGCCTTGTCGTCGCTGTAATTCTCAACAAGCTCCATAGCAAGCAGAATAGATCTCCTTGAAATATCAGCCATATTAGATGCAACCGTCCTGCACTGCTCTATAGCGAAGGAAGGGGACTGCAAAAATCTTTCGTCAAGCAGCTTGAACTGATCCTCTGCGCTGACCGGCTGCTCATTCCTGCTGTCCTTTATAGTAAGGTATGCAAGCTTTTCAAGCAGCTTAATAAACGGAAGCAGAACTAAGGTAGTTGTGAAATTAAATATAGTGTGAACGATCGCAATATTTGCAGCTCCTACGGTATCGTTCATAAACGGAAAACTGAAAACAGCGTTAAGCGTATAGAACGCCGCCAAAAACAGAACTGTTCCGATAATATTAAAATAAAGATGGACCACAGCTACACGCTTTGCATTTTTTGAAGTTCCTATCGAAGAAAGCAAAGCGGTAACGCAGGTACCTATATTCTGTCCGAGGATTATCGGAAGAGCTGCGCCGAACTTTATAGCTCCGGTAGAAGAAAGCGCCTGAAGTATACCGACTGACGCCGAGGAGGACTGTATGATCGCAGTAAGCAAAGCTCCTGCCAATACGCCCAGCAAAGGATTGCGGAACAAAAGCAGGATATTGGCGAATTCCGGTACGTCCTTCAGCGGCTCAACCGCACCGGACATCATGTCCATTCCGAACATCAGCACCGCGAAGCCCAAAAAGATCGTTCCTATATCCTTCCTTTTTCCGTTTTTTGAAAACGTCAGAAATACAACGCCTATTACTGCAAGTACAGGAGAAAACGAAGACGGCTTAAGCATTTGTATCAGAAAGCTGTCGCCCTCAACTCCGGAAAGCGATAATATCCATGCGGTTACGGTAGTACCGATATTTGCTCCCATTATAACGCCTATTGCCTGATGAAGCTTCATTATTCCGGCATTAACAAAACCTACCAGCATAACGGTCGTTGCCGACGACGACTGAATAACCGCCGTAACGGTCATACCAAGCAAAACAGCTTTAAGAGGATTCGACGTAAGCTTTTCAAAGATCTTTTCAAGCTTTCCGCCTGCAAGCTTCTCCAGACCTCCGCCCATTACATTCATTCCGTAAAGAAACAGTGCAAGTCCGCCGATCAAAGTCAGTACAGAAAAAATATTCATACTTTACTCTCCTGATTTTACATTCTTACTTTTTATATTATCCGATTTTACAATAACTATTATAAACGGCAAATGTAAAATCCCAAACCCCTGAATGTAAAATCAGTGTAAAATCAGGTAAAGTATATATGAACGGCGCTCTACATTATTCTGTGTGATTTATGAACTCCGGTTATCGAAAACAGCACCCATTCCGCAACGTTTACCGCATGATCCCCTATTCTTTCAAAATATTTGGCTATCATAACCGTATCGACCGCCTGCTCGCCTTTTGATTTATCTGCCGCTATCTGCTCTATAACCTTGTTTTTTATCTGTGAAAACAAGTCGTCTATCTCGTCGTCGGAAGCTATAACGGCACAGGCAAGCTCTTCGTCGTGATTTACATAAGCGTCTATGCTCTGCGATACCATACAGGCGGCTCCCCTTGCCATCTGCGATATTTCACCAAGCTCCCAGTTCTTTTTCTGAGCAATAAGCGTAATATTAAGCTGTGCTATATCTGCCGCCTGATCTCCTATCCTCTCCATATCGGTTATCATTTTCAAAGCGGTGGAAACTCTCCTCAGATCGTCTGCAAAAACCGGCTGATACTGTAAAAGCAGCTTTAAGCAGAGTCTTTCTATCTCTCTTTCCGCATCGTTTATTTTAGTATCAAATTCTACCGTCTGTCCCGCAAGCTCCGTATTCTGCTCCTCCAATGACTTTACCGACATAGCGATTATCTGCTCAACAAGAGCCGCCATATTCATAAGCAGTATATTAAGCTGATTAAGCTGTTTATCAAAGCTTTCCCGCATTTAATTTTCCTCCTTATCCGAAGCGTCCTGTAATATAATCGAGAGTTTTCTGCTGCGACGGAGAACTGAATATCTTCTGGGTCGTGTCAGACTCCACGATCTCTCCATGCAGGAAAAACGCCGTTTTATCGGAAATTCTGGTCGCCTGCTGCATATTATGGGTTACGATAATTATTGTATAATCGTTTTTTATCCGCTGACAAAGTTCCTCGATCTTTATAGTTGAAATAGGATCCAGCGCTGAGGTCGGCTCGTCCATAAGTATTACCTCCGGCTTTACCGCCAGCGCCCTCGCAATACACAGTCTCTGCTGCTGTCCTCCGGAAGTGCCGAGCGCCGACTTTTTCAGTCTGTCCTTGCATTCGTCCCAGATCGACGCCTGCCTCAGGGAAGTTTCAACTATCTCGTCAAGCTCCGCCTTTTTCTTTATTCCGTGAGTTCTCGGGCCATAAGCGATATTGTCGTAAATTGACATGGGAAAAAGATTAGGCTTCTGAAATACCATTCCAACTCTCTTTCTAAGCTCGGTAATTTCTATATCCTTATAAATATCCTGTCCGTCAAGCCTGAAATCGCCTGTTATTTTACAGCCCTCTACCAGATCGTTCATTCGGTTAAGAGATTTCAGCAGCGTTGATTTTCCGCAGCCGGAGGGTCCGATAAATGCGGTTATCTCATTGTCGCAAACCTCAAGATTTATATTTTTTAAAGCCTGAAAATCTCCGTAAAACAGATCTGCGTTTTTTATATCAAATTTAATAGGCATATATCATTTTTCTCCTTTTGAAAGCTTTTTTGCAATAAGCGACGCCAGACCGTTGAGCAGCAATACCGTCGCAAGCAGAACAACTGCCGTTGCGCTTGCCTCGTTCATATGAAGTCCCTCGTTTGAAAGCGCATACATATGTATTGCAAGCGTTCTTCCGGAATCGAACAGCCCCGGAATTTTCGCTACCGTACCGGCAGTATATATCAGAGCGGCGGTTTCTCCTACGATACGTCCAACCGCAAGAATTATTCCCGAAAGTATCCCGCTCATAGCCGGTGGAAGAACTATTACGAAGATCGTCCTAAGCTTTCCTGCTCCAAGTCCGTAGCTGCCCTCCCTGAAGCTGTCGTCAACCGATTTCAGCGCCTCCTCGGTCGAGCGTATTATAAGCGGAAGCACCATTATCGCCAAAGTACAGGCGCCCGCCATCAGGGAAAGCTTCCATTTAAGAGCTAATACAAAAAACATATTACCGAAAAGTCCGTATATAATAGAGGGGATCCCGGCAAGAGTTTCCGTTGTAAGCCTTATCCATTTTACAAGCCGGCTGCCCTTTTTAGCATACTCTACAAGATATACTGCACAGAAAACCCCCAGCGGAGCGGCTATAAGCAGAGCGATCCCCACCATTTCAAAGGTAGTTATCACCGCAGGCATCATTGAGGCGTTTTCACTTGTATATGTCCATGAAAAAAGACTGTAATTTAAATACGGCACTCCTTTTATAACTACATATCCTGCTATAAGGAAAAAAATAGCTATCGTTATACCTACCGCTATTTTAGTAAGTACCGAAAATACGAGCGACATAGGGTGCGCCTTGTAGGTCTTCATTTTTTCACTCATAGCTCAGCGCTCCTTTTTCGACGTAATTACATTGAACAGCAGATTTATCAGCAGAATAAATACGAACAGCACTACCCCGGTTGCTATCAGCGCATCGTAATGAAGTCCGGTAGCGTAGCTCATTTCGATCACAATATTCGCCGTCATTGTCCTTACTCCGTCCAATACGCTTCCGGGCAGCCTGGGCTGATTTCCCGCTATCATAATTACAGCCATAGTTTCGCCTATCGCACGTCCTACGGCTAAAATCACGCTCGCCAGAATACCCGACCGTGCAGCGGGAATTATAACTGTACATACCGCTCTTTCATGAGTAGCGCCTAAAGCAAGCGCGCCCTCGTAATAGCTCTCCGGAACTGCCTTCATTGCGCTTCGGCTCATTCCTACTACCGTCGGAAGTATCATTATTCCCAGAAGTATCGATGCGGTAAGTATACTGTTTCCGCGTCCGCCTCCCCCGAAAACGTTTCTTATAAGCGGAACAATAACTATCATTCCGAAAAATCCGTATACTATAGAGGGTATCCCTGCAAGAAGGTTGATCGGCGGCATAAGCCATTTATAAAGCTTTTTAGGGCAGAATTCAGCCATGTAAACCGCAGTCATCAAGCCTATAGGAACTCCTGCTATTATCGCCCCCGCAGTAACGTAAAGGCTTCCTATTATCATAGGAAAAATCCCGAAGCTGGGGTTTGAATCCTGCGGCTTCCATTCAGTTCCGAAAAGGAACTCGCCTGCTCCTATTTCGGCTATTGCAGGACAGCCCTTTACAAACATAAAGGCGCAGATAAGCACTACCGCCGCTATTGAAACGCAGGCTGAAACAAAGAATACGCCGCTCATGGCTTTTTCGGCGATCTTATTTAAGCTGTGCCTTTTCGGCTTCTGATACGCCGTAAGCTTGACCGTTTTTGTATTCTCAGTATCCGTAATAATCACTCCCGACATTAATTGTTACGTTAAGACAACAGGCGGATTTTCATATAAGATCCGCCCGATCTGTCTTAAACATATTAAAACCGTATTATTTCAGGTCGTCCCACGAAGTGGTTTCACCGGTGTATATGCTTTTTATCTGCTCAACCGTAAGATCGTCCGTTTCATTGTCCTTATTAACGATGATCGCAATAGCGTCCTGTGCAATTACAATTCCGGTAACTCCGGTCTCCTCTGATTTAAGCTCTCTTGAAGCCATTCCTATATCGCAGGTACCCTCCTGAGCGTACTTTACTCCTGTAGAAGAGTCCGACTGCTGAACCTCTACCGTTACCTTTGAATTGACCTTTTTATACGCCTCGGCAAGCTTTTCCATAACCGGAGTTACAGACGACGATCCGGCAACTACGACCTTGCCCTCAGCGCCGTTTGAAGAGAACGCCTCGGCAGACTTGTTAACTGCAATATAATCCTTGCCGATTATCTCCTGCCCTTCCTTGCTCAGAATATAATTCTGAAAATCCTGAGCAGCTTCGGAAATTCCGCCTTCCTTGACTATGATATTAAAAGGCCTTACCAGAGTATATGATCCGTTTTCAACGTTTTCGGCAGCTGCCTCCGCTCCGCCGACCTTAACCGCTTTGACCGTATCGTTAAGCGAGCCAAGCGAAATATATCCGATCGCATTTTTATCTCCCGCTACCTGCGTAAGAACAACGTCAGTAGACTTGCATATCATGGCTTCCGCCGTAGTTTTGTCAGTTTTGTTTCCGTCGGCGTCTTTTTCCTCAACTCCGGTAAGTTCAATAAACGCTCCTCTTGTTCCCGAACCGTCCTCACGGGAGATAACAGCGATCGTGCTGTCCGACGAGCCGCACGAAGCAAGCATAGAAACCGAAACTGCCGCTGCTGCCAGCAGGCTGAAAATTCTTGTTTTTCTCATCATAATAAATACCATCCTTTTACCCTTATGCCGTATTTACGGCATACGCTCTTTCCGAGCTTTGTTGTTTTATTTGTATTCAGCTGATGTTATAATCATACTACCGCTTTGTAAAAACGGAAACCGACCCTTTGTAAAGTCTGAGTAAGAATTTGCAGCATGCCGGATCAAAGATAATGTCGGTACGGGGAGAAATCTGTAAACGTATTCAGCCGCATATTAATATATGAAACCATGTAAAATTTCTCAAACCGCTTGACAGCCGTACTTTGCAATGCTATAATGCAATTGATTTAATCTTTATTTTTACATTTTAAAGGATTTTACAATTAGCTGCAGGAGTTGTTTCACAATGAAATTTTCATATTCATGTACCAGAAAAGCGTGTTATACCGGATATATAACCCAGGCGGCGGTAAATAACCTCGCTCCATTGCTTTTTGCAGTTTTTCAGAAAAGCTTTGATATTTCATTAGCCCAGATAGGCTTTCTTGTCGCATATAATTTTGCGGTCCAAACAGCAATAGACCTTCTTTCCGCCGGCTTTGTCGATAAGATAGGCGTACGAAGGTCGATCGTTTCAGCTCATATCTTTGCGTCTGCGGGACTTGTGCTTATGGGAATACTTCCTTTTATAATGCAAAACGGTTATGCGGGGCTTATTTTAAGCTCAACGTTTTACGCAATAGGAGGCGGCCTTATCGAGGTTCTTGTCAGTCCGATAATCGAAGCTCTGCCAAGCGAAAACAAATCCGCCGGGATGAGCCTGCTTCATTCCTTTTACTGCTGGGGTCATGTAGCGGTCATACTGCTGTCTACGCTGTTCTTTAATTTATTCGGAATTGAAAACTGGCGTTTTCTGGCGTTCTTCTGGGCGGCTGTGCCTTTACTGAATTCTTTTATATTCGCCTGCTGTCCGCTGTGTCCGTTTGTTAAAGACGGAGAACCGGCAGGAATAAAAAAACTTGCAGCGTCAAAAATATTCTGGCTGTTCTTTATAATGATGATATGCTCCGGTGCAGCTGAACAGGCTATAAGCCAATGGACTTCATTTTTCGCTCAGAACGGTCTTAAAGTATCAAAAACTGCGGGAGATCTTGCGGGAGCCTGTATGTTTGCAGCGCTTATGGGAGCTTCAAGAATGTTTTACGGAAAATTTGCAGAAAAAATTCCGCTGAAAAAATTTATATTGTACAGCAGTATTTTGTGTATCGCAGGATATCTGACCGCCGTATTTTCTCCTTATGCTTTCCTTTCGCTCGCCGCCTGCGGTATCTGCGGACTTTCGGTAGGAATTATGTGGCCAGGAGTTTTCAGTCTTTCCTCCGAAAGCTGTCCTCAGGGCGGAACCGCAATGTTTGCGCTGCTCGCCCTTGCCGGAGATATAGGCTGCGCCTCAGGTCCTGCTCTTGTCGGACAGGCAGCCCAGCTTAGCGGAAGCCTTAAAACCGGGATACTCTGCGCCGCAGTTTTCCCTGTAATGCTGATTATCTGTATTAAGCTTGCCGGAAACAAAAGCTCCGCAGCGTCGTAAACGTAAAATAGACCTATCCAATGAGGTCGAAATATGTATGATACAAGGACAAAAAATATTTGAAAAGCTCTTGAAATGAGCTGTGAAATGTGTTATGATTTTAATTGAATAGTTTTAAATACGATCACACACGAATTCTGAAAGGGCATTTTTTATAATGGGACAGCAAAATAACAGCAGAGAACTAAGAAAAAAACGCGCCCGGGTGCAGCAATACACAATATCAGTGTGCTGTCTGGCGCTTATGATATTTATAATGATATGGATAGTAAACGTTGCGCTAACCGGCAGGAAAATACAGACCGGCGATTTCTCATCTTCACAGTCGTCGCTGTCCGAACAGGCGGACATTAAGGATTCATCAGTAAAAAAGGACGATTCAGTCAAGCCGGATCTCTCTGATAATTCCGACAGTTCGTCAGAATCCTCAGAAAGCTCCTCAGAATCCTCGGAAAGTTCCGCTGAGTCGTCGGAAAGCGATGCTTCTTCATCAGAAAAGGAAATAAAGGACGATTTTTCCGACGCTGTTTTTATCGGCGATTCAAGAACGGTAGGCCTCGGAATGAATACGGATCGTCCCAAAGCGACCTTTTACGCCTCTACGGGACTTAACGTAAGCAGTATAGAAACCAGCGAAACTATCCTTCTTGACAACGGAAACTACGGCACAGTATACGACGCATTAAAGCAAAAGCAGTTTAACAGAGTCTATATAATGTTCGGGATAAACGAGCTGGGATGGCCGTATCCCGACGTTTTCCAGGAAGAATACGAAGCTGTAATAAATAAAATCAAGGAGCTTCAGCCGTCGGCACAGATATATGTGCAGTCGATCCTTCCCGTATCTTCGCTTGCTCTTAATACTAATACGGTCTTTACAAATGAAAACGTGGACAACTTTAACCTTTACGTTCAGAATGCTGCGGCAAATACGAATTCTATTTATATCGACGTTGCGTCATGTCTGAAAGATGAAAACGGTGCGCTTCCGCTCGAAGCTTCAACCGACGGTATACATCTGATTCGGGAATACTGCATGATCTGGATGAATTATCTTGCTGAAAATTCATAAATTCAGAAATTCTATTTATAATATATATTAAAAAGGAAAGGAACTATAAAGTATGAAGCTGAAGAAATCACTGTGCGCCGTTATTGCGGCGGCAACGCTGTGCGCCTTAGGACTGACCTCCTGTGCAAATGATGAAAAGGTCACTGCCGAGGACGGAAATTCGACCGCTGCGGTTCAGACAGACGTAACAAAAAACGTAACTGAGATCGCGGACAAGCTAAGATCGGATATTGCTTTTGTTGATTCCCTTAACGAGCTTTCTCCTGAAATGGTTGAAAAGCTTATAGGAGTTTCACAGGACAAATATGTTTCAGGAAAGGTCTATATCGGCTCGGGAGGAGCTACCGCCGAAGAAATAGCCTGCTTTGAGGCTAACGACGAAAGCGCTGCCGCAGATATCAAAGCAGCTCTTGAAGCAAGGATAGCAGCTCAGAAAAAGGCTTTTGAAAACTATCAGCCTAAGGAAATGGACAAGCTTAACTCCCCTGTTCTTACCGTTCAGGGCAAGTATGTATTTATGTGCATTTCAGATGACAACGCCAAGGCGGAGGAAATAATCGGCTGAGACATAACTTTAAGGATCGGGGAATAAAAATCTATGCTTTTCAGTAGTACGACATTTTTATTTGCTTTTCTGCCGCTGGTTCTAATAACGTATTTTATCGTCCCACGTGTTTTAAAAAACGCAGTTCTGCTGATCTTCAGCCTTGTGTTTTACGCATGGGGCGAACCTGTTTATATAGTGCTGATGCTGGCATCTATAACGGTAGCTTACGTTACGGGAATTTTTGCGGACAAAAAACGAAAGCCGGGCTGTGAAAAAACGGCTTTTATATCTATGCTGTTCGCAGTTATATGGAATATCGGACTTCTTTTGTTCTTCAAGTACACCGATTTCTTCATTGTAAATGCCAACAGCCTGTTTAATTCAAGCTTTAAGGTTCTGGGGCTTACTCTTCCGATAGGAATTTCATTCTACAGCTTTCAGACTCTCTCGTATGTTATCGACGTTTACAGGGGCGAGGTAAGGTCGCAGAAAAATTTTCTTAATCTTGCGACCTATGTTTCTCTTTTTCCGCAGCTTATCGCAGGTCCTATCGTGCGTTATCAGACTATCGAGGATCAGCTCAACTACCGTAAGGAATCGCTCTCCCAGTTTTCTCAGGGTATCAAGCGCTTCGCCGTAGGACTCGGCAAGAAGGTTATTCTCGCCAACAATATAGGCGCGCTTTTTGCTGAGATCTCAGCAGCGCCGCAGGCAGAGCTGAGCGTAGCCGCAAGCTGGCTGGGAATACTTGCCTATACTTTCCAGATATACTTTGATTTCAGCGGCTATTCCGATATGGCTATAGGTCTCGGGAAGATGTTCGGCTTTGATTTTCTTGAAAACTTCAATTACCCCTATATTTCAAAATCAATAACCGAATTCTGGAGAAGATGGCATATCTCCCTTTCCACATGGTTCAGAGATTACGTTTATATACCTCTCGGCGGAAACCGCAAGGGAAAGCTGAGGCAGTGCGTAAATATAATGATCGTATGGTTTCTTACCGGCTTCTGGCACGGAGCTGACTGGAACTTTATCTGCTGGGGAATTTACTTCGGAATAATTCTTCTCTGCGAAAAGCTGTTTCTCGGCAAAGCGCTCCGGAAAACTCCTTCAATTGTCCAGCATATCTACGCTCTTTTGTTTATCATTATCGGCTGGGGAATTTTCGCCTTTGAGGATACCTCCAAGCTTATTCAGAATTTCAAAAATCTATTCGGTTTCGGAGGACTTGAGCTTTTCAACACCAAGACCTTCTTCTGGCTGGCAAATTACGCCATGACTTTTATTATTCTTATTATCGCGTCTACTCCTCTGTTCAGGAAGCTCGGGCAGAAGCTTACCGAAAAAGCCCCTGTTATTTACTGCTGCGTACTTGAACCTGCGGCGGTAGTAATACTCCTGACTGTTTCGACCGCATATCTTGCAAGCAACTCGTTTAATCCGTTTTTATATTTCAGATTTTAGGAGGCTGCTGAAATGAATGAAAAATCAAATAAGATCAATGAAATAGGATCTGATGGCAGGACAAGCGCTTCCTCTCAAAGCCGGAGGACTGCAAAGGCTTCAGATATCGTTATGTTCTCGGTTTTTATCCTGTTTATATTCGGCTTTTCAATAGCCGCCCTTATTACAAAGGACAGGGATTTTTCCGAGATGGAGAACAGAAACCTTGCGCAGAAGCCTGAATTTTCCTTTAAGAACCTCAAAGAAGGCAAATTTACCAGCGATCTTGAAAGCTATATCTCCGACCAGATGTTTTTAAAGGACGCTCTTGTATCTTTAAAGACCGACTGCGACAGGGCGGCTCTTAAAACCAGTCTTAACGGAATTTATTTTGCAGAAGACGGCTATCTTATCCAGCAGTACACGCAGGATATGGATCGGATCAAAGAAAATATCGGCTATATAAACGACTGGGCTGAAAATATAGACTGCCCTGTTGATTTTCTTCTGATCCCAAACGCAGTTTCCGTACTGAATGAAAAGCTTCCGGCAAGCGCCGTAAATGATGACCAGCTGGGCAGTATGGCGGCGGCAGCTCAGCTTCTGAGTCCTAAGATAAACCTATACACTCCGTTTCAGGAGCTTAAAGCTTTGTCAGACAGCGGCATTCAGGCGTTCTACAGAACCGACCATCACTGGACAAGCGAGGGTGCAAAGGCTGTTTACGACTGGTATATGCAGACCTCCGGACAAGCTGTTCCGATAGTTGATTACGATATTGAAACTATAGAAGATTTTTACGGCACTCTGTACTCAAAAGCGCCCAGTGCATTTGTAAATTCGGATAAAATGCATCTTTACAGCAATCCAAACGGAAAATACACCATCGAGCGCACAACTGAAGCAGCTGTGACTGACAGCCTTTACGACCGTTCATTTCTCGGCAAAAAGGATAAGTACTCTGCTTTTATGGGCGGAAACTTCGCAGAGGTAAAGATAAGCACCAACGCTCAGAACAAGGAAAAGGTACTGGTGCTGAAGGATTCCTATGCAAACGCATTTATGCCGTTTCTGGCCGACAGCTATTCGGAGATAACAATGATAGACCTGCGCTACTATCACTTTGCCGAAAATACGGTATCCGAGCTTATTGAGAAAAACGGCATTGACCGTGTAATACTACTCTACAACATGGATTTCATTAACTCTGACCAAAACTTCATCTGGCTGTCTTAGGTCCCGGCGCAGACGGCGCAGTTAGCGCAGTCGCTCCTGCGGACGGTAGCTTTTATGCCGCAGTTATGGTTTGCTAAAAAATATCGAAAAAAGTTATTTTGATTACGGTAAATTCAGTGCCTGCAATAAATTATAAACGTTCTGCTGACCATATCTGATGTTCAAGTGTTATTGGCATAATGCATATAATTTGCATGATAATTTTGTGCATTAATATGAATTTAAATTTGATTTAGACATATTTCGTTAATAGTTGCACATTTGCATGCAACTTTACCCCCTTTTTCGCCTATTAGTGAGGGGGTATAATTTATTTGTACGTCAGGCTTCCTCCCTGCCGGACTGTATTGCAAGTTTGATTTAACCTCCGACGATAACTTTCAGAAAGGAAATAAGCATGGACAAGTACAGGATCCTAAAAGAATATTTCGGCCACGATTCCTTCCGCGAGGGTCAGGAAGCTCTTATTGATTCTGTGCTTTCAGGACGTGATGTTCTCGGAATAATGCCTACCGGAGCAGGAAAGTCAATGTGCTATCAGATACCCGGTCTGATGATGGAGGGCGTAACGGTAGTAATATCCCCGCTTATTTCCCTGATGAAAGATCAGGTAAATTCTCTTATTCAGTCGGGAGTTAAAGCCGCCTATCTCAACAGCTCTCTTACCTCCGCTCAGTATGAAACCGCTTTGAGAAACGCAGTAAAGGGTATGTACAAGATAATCTATGTCGCTCCTGAAAGGCTATGCACCCAAGGCTTTCTGTATTTTGCCCAGCGTGTTAAGATCGCGGTGCTGGCAGTTGACGAGGCTCCCTGCGTTTCACAGTGGGGGCAGGATTTTCGGCCGTCCTACATAAAAATACCGGAATTTATATCTCAGCTTTCCTACCGCCCCGTTATCGCCGCCTTTACCGCTACCGCAACTCAGGACGTAAAAGAAGATATTGAAAAGCTTCTGACCCTTAAAGAGCCTTATACGTTGACCACAGGCTTTGACCGTGAAAACCTGTACTTTGAAGTACGAAGGCCGCAGGATAAATTTGCTGAGGTGCTTGAGATACTACGCCGCAATAAGGACAAAAGCGGAATAATCTACTGCTCTACACGTAAAAATGTCGAAGAGGTCTGTCGGCGCTTAAATGACGAGGGATTCCCCTGCACCCGCTATCATGCAGGACTTTCCGACGAGGAACGCAGAACCAATCAGGACGATTTTACCTGCGACCGAGTACAGCTCATAACCGCAACCAACGCTTTCGGAATGGGAATAGACAAGTCAAACGTTTCGTTCGTTATACACTATAATATGCCGAAGAATATAGAAAGCTATTATCAGGAAGCAGGCAGGGCGGGCCGCGACGGAGAACCGGCAGAATGCATTCTGCTGTATAACGGTCAGGACGTCCGTACAAACAGATTTCTTATCGAAAACTCCGACGACAATCCCGAGCTTGACGAGGAAACTGCTGCCGATATACGCTCCCGGGATCTTGAACGGCTTAAACAGATGACATTTTACTGTACGACCTCCGGCTGTCTGCGGGAATTTATGCTGCGCTATTTCGGCGAAACCTCCAAAGGCTTCTGTTCAAACTGCTCCAACTGCAATACCAATTTTGAAGATGTCGATATAACCGTTGAAAGCCAGAAGATACTGTCCTGTATTTACAGGCTTTCACAGCGGCATCTGGCATTCGGAGCGGCAGTTATCTCAGCTGTTCTGAAAGGCTCAAAAAACGCCAAGATAACTCAGTTCGGACTTCAGGACCTTTCGACCTACGGAATAATGAGCGGCGCTTCAACCGTCAGAATAAGACGAATCACAGATTTTCTTGAAGAAAACGGATATATCCGCCGAATCGGAGATTATTCCGTGCTTGCGCTTACCTCAAAGGCAAGAGAGATACTTTTTGAAAAAAAGACTGTTACAATGAAAATGCCAAAAGAAGCTCCGAAAAGCCACTCCCAGCAGACCGCAGGCGGAGTTTACGCACTGGATCCCGAGCTGTTCAGCCGTCTTAAAAAGCTTCGCCAAAAACTTGCCGCCGAAGCCAAAATGCCTGCATACATTATTTTTACAGATACCGCTCTGAGAGATATGTGCGTTCAGCTTCCCACAACTGCGCAGAAGCTGCTCGAATGCTCGGGAATAGGAAAAACCAAGCAGGAGCGCTACGGCAGTCAGGTTATTGAGGTTATAAAAGGCTATCTTGCCGAAAACCCCTCCGCCGCCTCAAGCAGCCCGAATGCATATCTTGAACGGCTTAAGGCAGGTAATACCGATGGGAATTTAATGTTCGGAATGATCTGCGATAACTGCTCAAAGCTTAAAGGCAAAGCTGAGGAAATGAGCCTCAGTCGTCTGTGCGACTGTATTTTTGAACAGCTTGGTATAAATGCAGATAAGGCTGTGCTGAAAACAGCTATTGAAAGCTGGCTAATAAATAACGGCTATCTTGCAAGAAAAAGCCCGAAGGCGGCAAATCTCTCCCTTACTATACTGTCTGAGGAAGCGGGAATAATTGAAGCTCAGACAGTTTCAAAACTGGGAACTGCATATACTGCCGTCAAATTTCCGAAAGCGGCTCAGGAATTTATATATGAAAATCTGCCTGAAATATGCAGAAGCAAGCAAAGCAGACCTGCTGCAGCTGTCGGCTCGGGAACAGATCGCTGATAAGGAGTACTATGAAAACTATACATATCGGAAACGTTGAAATAGAACAAACCGCCGCACTGGCGCCTATGGCGTCGGTAGCCGACAAATCGTACCGCCTTATGTGCAAGGAATTCGGAGCGGCGTATCTTGTAAGCGAAATGATCTCCTCCAAGGGACTTTGTTTCGGAGATAAAAAGACCGCGCGCCTTTGCGAAATAGAGGACTGTGAACGTCCTATGGCTTTGCAGCTTTTCGGAGAAGATCCTGTCTATATGGGAAAGGCAGCGTATCTGCTTAACAGCTTCAAGCCTGATATAATTGATATTAATATGGGCTGTCCCGTTCCGAAAATTGCAGGAAACGGCAGCGGCTCAGCGCTTATGAAAACGCCTGAAACCGCATTCAAGATTGCAAAAGCCGCAGTTGAAAACGCCTGCTGTCCGGTAACGGTAAAAATAAGGGCAGGCTGGGACGAAAACAGCGTCAACGCACCTGAGTTTGCAAAACGCCTTGAGCAGGCGGGAATTTCCGCAATAGCCGTTCACGGCAGGACCAGAAATCAGTTTTACAGCGGAAAAGCCGACTGGAATATTATCGCTCAGGTAAAAAAATCGGTGAATATACCCGTTATCGGAAACGGCGACGTGACCTCTCCTTCGGACTGCAAAGCAATGTATGAGCAAACCGGCTGCGATCTTGTTATGGTCGGCAGAGGCTCTTACGGCAGACCGTGGATATTTGACGAGATCCGAACCTATATCGAAACAGGAATTCTTTCGGAGGAAATATCCTTAGAAGAAAAAATGAAGCTGATGCTGCGTCATGCCAAGCTGCTTTGCAAATACAAGGGGGAAACTCAGGGCATGAAAGAAATGCGAAAGAACGTAGCGTGGTATGTAAAGGGACTGCCCGGCTCGGCGAAAATACGGGGCGAATGTGGAAATCTTTCCGCCTATGCCGATCTGGAAAGAACTGCCGAAGCAATCCTGTCAGGAAAGGGTGAGTAAAAATGGGGATACTTTACGTTGTCGGAACTCCTATCGGAAATCTGGGAGATATGACCTACAGAGCGGTTGAAACACTGAAAAGCGTGGATTTTATCTGCGCCGAAGACACAAGAGTGACCGCAAAGCTGCTGAATTATTTTGAAATAAAAAAGCCGTCGGTAAGCTATCACCGTCACAGCGGAGAAGAAGCCGCAATGCGGATAGTTTCAAGAATAGCGGCAGGAGAAAACTGCGCCGTTGTTACCGACGCAGGAATGCCCTGTATATCAGACCCCGGAGAGGATCTTGTAAGACTCTGCGCCGAAAACGGGATCAGAACGGAGGTCGTTCCCGGTCCTACCGCAGTCTGCTCTGCCCTTGCTGTAAGCGGACTTTCAACCTCACGCTTCTGTTTCGAGGGCTTCCTTTCAACGACCAAACGTCTGCGCTGTGAACATCTTGCCGCAGTTAAAGACGAGGAACGCACTCTTGTATTCTATGAAGCGCCGCACAAGCTTATCTATACCCTCAAAGATATGCTGGAATATTTTGGTGACAGAAAAATTTCACTCTGCCGCGAGCTTACCAAACTGCATGAGGAAATAATGCGGACTACGCTTTCTCAGGCTTTGGAATACTATTCATCGGTTACGCCGAAGGGCGAATTTGTTCTGGTTATTGAGGGAGCCAAAGAATCGGAAAACGATACCGCCGAAACCATAGAGGACGCGCTTTTGCAGGTAAAGAGCCTTATAGCAAAGGGCATGAGAGGCGCTGATGCCTGCAAACAGATTGCCAAAGCTACAGGCTTTTCCAAGGGCGAGCTGTATTCAATGCTGGTTTCGGGAGAATAAAATTTTGCCTGCCGTTTTTGAAAGGAAATATATATGCCTTCGGAAAGCTCAAAGCACAAAACAATATATACGGAGGAGTACATATGAAAAAGGTAAAAATCACAGTGCTAAAAACCACATTGGACAAAGAACTTGCCGCCGAGTACGGCGCTGAAAATCTGGGGCCCTGCCCGATGATGACCGAGGGGCAGGTATTCTACGCAGATTACGCCAAGCCGGAAGGACTGTGCGACGAGGCATGGAAAGCTATCTACCAGTACGTTTTCGCCCTTGCCCACGGAGCAGAAACAGGTCTTTTCTACTACGGCGACTGGGTAAGAAAGCCCGGCGTAGCGATCTGCTCCTGCAACGACGGACTCCGCCCGGTTATCTTCAAGCTTGAAGCAACAGATACTGAAGCTGAAATCAGCTATATACCTGTTAATAGATGAAATACTTTATAAAGTATATAAATTATATCTGAAATACATTATACGGTATTTGGAGGGAATATGAATATACTTATCAGAAAGGCGCTTGATTACGACTGCCCTGAGATACTTAATATAGAAAACGTCTGTTTTTCAGATCCGTGGAGTGAGGATTATTTTTTGAGAGAGCTTAGAAATCCGCTTTGCACAATACTTGCGGCTTTTGACGGAGATACAGCCGCAGCCTTTATAAACGTCTGGTATGTTGCCGGCGAGCTGACAATAAACAATATTGCGGTTATTGAAAGCTACAGACGTCGTGGGATCGCCGAAAGGCTGATAAATGCGGCATTCACGCTGTATCCGCAGGCAGAGCTTGCTTTGCTTGAGGTCCGTGCTTCAAATACCGCAGCACAAAAGCTGTACAAGAAACTGGACTTTATTCAAACGGGCATAAGAAAAAGCTATTACTCAGACCCGACAGAGGATGCTTTGCTTATGACTAAAACGCTGGGAGGAAAGCAATGAACGGCTTTACATTTGAACGGCTTAGTGATACAATAGAAATATGCATATCCGCCGAGCATCGCTTCGGCACCGACGCTTTTCTGCTTGCCGACTTCGCAGCCCCCAGACATAAGGATCTGGTATGCGATTTCTGTACCGGAAGCGGAATAATCGCCCTGCTTATGTACAGAAACTTTCAGCCTGCTCATATCGACGCAGTTGAGATACAGGATATAGCTCACCGGCAGCTTCAGCTTACGCTTGAACGCTCTGAAATAAGCTGTATAACTCCGATACTGGGCGATCTGAAGAACTACCGCTCTGAAAAGGAGCTTGACCTTATTACCTGCAACCCTCCCTACAAGCTTGACGGAACAGGTGCAAAAAACGACAGCAGGGCGGTTTCGATAGCTCGTCACGAAATGCTCTGTACCATAGACGATGTATGCTCGGCGGCTATAAGAAACCTTAAATACGGCGGCAGGCTCTGCATATGCAACCGACCCGAAAGGCTGTGCGATATAATGGTTTCAATGCGCCAAAACGGAATAGAGCCTAAGCGGGTAAGGTTTGTATCCAAAAATCCGTACACTGCCCCATGGCTTGTAATGGCTGAGGGAAGAAAGGGCGGAAACCCGTTCCTGAAGGTCGAGCCTCAGCTTTACACCACCGATGAAAACGGCGGATATACAGATGAAATGAAAAGGATATACAGACTGTGATAAGTAGGTGGAAAAATGAGCCTTGGCTTTTCCTATACAGGGTTGATATTTATAATTATGCTTTTTGTTCCCAATATACTATGGACTAAAAACAAGCCTAAGGATCACGATAAGTATTTACTTAAAGAAAATAAGCTTCTTCTGACGCTTGAAAGAACAGGTGAAGTTGCCGTAACCGCTTTAAGCGTGATCTGTTCCGACTTTAATCTGCGGAAGCTCTCTTCTTGGTCATTATGGCTTGCCGCCGCAGCAATATTTATGATAATGTATGAGGTATGGTGGATAAAATATTTCAGAAGCGATAAAGAGATGAAAGATTTTTACAGCTCTTTCTTAGGAATACCCGTTGCAGGAGCAAGTCTGCCAGTAACCGCATTTTTATTGCTGGGGATCTACGGAAAAAATATTCTGCTTATAATCTCAACGGTAATTTTAGGTATCGGACATATCGGAATCCATCTCAGCCACAAAAAGGAGTGTTAATAAAATGAAGATCTTAGCCATAGAAAGCTCCTGCGACGAAACTGCCTGCGCAGTTGTGGAGGACGGAGTAAAGGTGCTTTCAAATATAGTTGCAACGCAGATCGCCGAGCATAGATTATACGGAGGCGTCGTGCCGGAAATAGCCTCCCGCCGCCATGCAGAAAATATCTGGGGGGTAGTCAGTGCGGCGCTTGAGGAAGCAGACTGCTCCGTTTCGGAAATTGACGCAATTGCTGTAACCTACGCTCCCGGACTTATCGGCGCTCTGCTGGTAGGTATAAACTTTGCCAAAGGACTTGCAATGTCGGCAGGAAAACCTCTTGTTCCTGTTCATCATATTGCGGGTCACATTGCGGCAAACTATATTTCTCACCCGGATCTTAAACCTCCTTATCTGTGCCTTGTGGTTTCGGGAGGACATTCCCATATCGTAGAGGTGCTTGACTACACAAAATACCGCGTAATAGGCAGAACTCACGACGACGCCGCAGGTGAATGCTTTGACAAAGCGGCTCGTACTCTCGGCTACGAATATCCGGGAGGAAAATTTATAGACGAAGCCGCAAAGCTCGGCGATCCCGAAGCCTATAAGCTTCCTCACCCTAAGGTAGCAGGGTGCGAATATGATTTTTCATTTTCTGGACTGAAAACTGCGGTAATAAATCTCGTACATAACGCCGAGCAGAAAGGCGTGAAAATAAACCGTGAAGATATGGCGGCTTCTTTCCAGAAAACAATGTCAGAAATACTTGTGGGAAAAACAATGAAAGCGGCTGAAGCTCTTGGGTATACTACTATCGGACTTGCCGGAGGAGTTTCGGCAAATTCAGGAGTCCGCAGAGCATTGCAGGAAGCCTGCGATAAAAGTGGCTGTAAGCTTTATATGCCGGAATTTAAATACTGCGGCGATAATGCGGCAATGATAGGCTGTCAGGGATATTTTGATTATCTTGCAGGAAAAAGAGCCGACGAAAGCCTTAACGGCATAGCAACGCTCTCGCTGGACAAGTTATGTGAAGAGTGACTTAAACCAAAAATAAGAAAACTGATCTGAGGTACAAAAATGAAATTACTTGCAATCGACGGAAACAGCATAATGAACAGGGCGTTCTACGGAATAAGGATACTGTCAAATTCAAAGGGACAGTTTACAAACGCAATTACAGGATTTATGAATATATATTTGAAGGAGCTGGGGGAGGTAAATCCCGACTGCGCTGCGGTAGCCTTCGACCTTAAAGCCCCTACTTTCAGGCATAAGGCAAATGCGTCTTATAAAGCCAACCGCAAGGGAATGCCCGACGAGCTTGCCCAGCAGATGCCGGTAATAAAAAAGCTGCTGACCTCAATGGGAATAAAAATAGTAGAATGCGAAGGTTATGAAGCAGACGATATTTTAGGAACTCTGTCCCGTATTTTCGCCGAATCAGGGAACGAATGTTATATTCTTACAGGCGACAGGGACAGCTTTCAGCTTATAAACGATAAGGTAACAGTCCGCCTTGCTACAACAAAGGAAACTAAAATATATACTCCACAGCGTATTATGGACGAATACGGCGTTTCTCCGAAGCAGATGATCGAAGTAAAGGCGCTTATGGGGGATTCCTCTGACAATATTTCAGGCGTTAAGGGGATCGGTGAAAAAACCGCTCTTTCTCTTATCCAGCAGTGCGGAAGCGTAGATGAACTGTACAAAAATTTGGATAGTCTGACCTTGACCAGATCAGTAAGGGCAAAGCTTGAAGACGGTCGTCAGGACGCATTAGACAGCCGGTTTCTCGCCGAGATCTGCCTTGACGCTCCTATAGACGGAGCTCCCGAAAGCTATAAGCCGGCTGAGGGAAATCCGCAGGAAACCAAAGAACTGCTGACCGAGCTTGAAATGCTTAAGCTTATGGAAAGACTGAAGCTTACGGGAGAAGCTGCGGCTGCAAACCCTGTATCCTCCGAAGAAGAAAAGCTGAAATTAAAGGATCTTCCTAAGTTTGATATATCCGAATTAACTTCGGAAAGCCTTGACGAAATTTCCGTCGCTGCCTCATGCTTTGTATACGACGGAAAAAAGCTTGAAATACAATGCGGAAGCAATATTTTCTATACAGAAGACCTGAAGCTTTCTCTCGATTATTTTGAAAGCGAAGGAGAAAAAACCTGCTTTGAGGGTAAAACCGCCTACAGAACGGCGTTTGAAAACGGCAGGACGCTTAAAAACCTGGTTTTCGCCTGCGATCTTGCCGGTTATCTGCTCAATTCCCAGACAAGCGAATACACAATTGAAAATCTTTGCTCCGCATATAAGGTAATGTACCGTTCGGATATAGAAAATTACAGCTCAATAGCCAGCCTTGAGGCTTTAAGTGCCTGTCTGAAAAATCAGCTGGAGCTTACTGAAACTGACAGGCTTTATTATGACATAGAACTGCCGCTGTGCGAAGTCCTCGGCTCTATGGAGGCGGTTGGCGTAAAAGCGGATACCGAAGGAATAAAGGCTTTCGGAATACAGCTTTCCGCCGATATAGCTCAGCTTACCGCTCAGATATACGATTACGCAGGGCAGGAATTTAACATCGGCTCTCCGAAACAGCTTGGGAAGGTGCTGTTTGAGGATCTCGGACTTCCTGCAAAGAAAAAGACCAAAAGCGGCTATTCCACCAATGCGGAAGTTCTGGAAGGTCTTGCGGACAAGCACCCTATAATTCCTCTTATTCTCGAATACCGAACACTTACAAAGCTCAATTCAACCTATGTCGACGGACTTCTCAAAGAGGTAAAGCCTGACGGAAGAGTCCATTCTGTTTTCAAGCAGACCGAAACCCGTACAGGAAGAATATCCTCCACTGAACCGAATATGCAGAATATTCCCGTAAGAAAAGAGATCGGCAGAAATATGCGGAAATTTTTTGTAGCCGAGAATGGAAACACCCTCCTTGACGCCGACTACAGCCAGATAGAACTGAGAGTTCTGGCTTCGGTATGCGGCGATAAAAATATGCAGGAAGCCTTCAAAGAGGGAAAGGATATCCATACCAGCACTGCCGCTCAGGTTTTCGGACTTCCCGAGGACTTTGTAACGCCTGAAATGCGTTCCGCCGCAAAGGCAGTAAATTTCGGTATTATCTACGGTATCGGGGCATTTTCGCTTTCAAAGGATATAGGCGTTTCGGTAGCCGAAGCCAAGAAGTATATTCAGAATTACCTTGACAACTTTCCTAAAGTGTCCGAATTTATGGACAAAACAGTCGAGGACGGTATAAAGAACGGCTATGTTACAACTATTTTCGGCAGACGGCGCTATATTCCCGAACTTTCAGCCTCCAATAAGGTCATGCAGGCATTCGGTAAACGCGCGGCAATGAATGCTCCTATTCAGGGAGCAGCAGCAGATATAATAAAAATAGCAATGGTAAGAGTATACCGCAGGCTTCAAAAAGAAAAGCTGAACGCACGGCTGATTTTACAGGTTCATGACGAGCTTATTATAGAAGTTTCCCTTACAGACAAGGAAAAGGCGGCACAGATACTCAAGGAGGAAATGGAAAACGCCGTTTCCCTTGCTGTACCGATGTCCGTAGACGTAGGAGAGGGAGAAAGCTGGTATCTGGCGAAGGGATAAAGAAAACCGGCTTTATCAGCCGGCTCTCTTATTATTCTTCTATATATTTAAAATCCCCTTCAATTCCCCATTTTCCCAATGTATTTTCATCTATCAGGCAAGGCCCGCTTGTAAGACCGGTAAGTTCGCCGCTTTCATCGTATTCCCATTCAACGGCAAGCACAGTTGTTCCGGTTTCCTGATTTACGACCCTTACTGTTGATCCATTGGACTTTTTTATTATGTATGAACTAAACTCGGCATAAAATCTTTTGTTATTAATATATCCTGCGCCTCTCGTTGCTGTAAGAAACTGTTTTTCTAATGGTGAATATACAATACTTACATTGAGTATAAGCCAAAGTATTTCAAAACCCTGTTATGAGTGTACTGTCTTGATAAAACACGACCAGAGTCTGCATCAAGATGTCTCATACAGACGTCAACTGGAAAGTCTATAGAAGAATGATTGATAAGTTTATCATCTTCTTGAGACTGAGTTTCTACTGTTATGTAGATATCCATCATATCTACCTCTTTTTCTTATTTTAGTACTTTCTCTGAATAGTTCTTCATGAAGGAAAGACCACTGTACTGTTCTTGTAAGAGCTCTGTTGTAAGAGTTTCTCCAGAACCTGCAATATCAAGAGAATCAATGTATTCTCCGTCATAAAAATTTTGATTTCCAGAAACTTTTCTTATCTTTGAATGACTATAGTTTAACTCTCTGTAATCTGAAGAGACATCAAAAATTGTCTTTAGCACATAGTAACAATCTTTTGTTCTGTTTTGTTCAATATTCACTCCCAATGGAATAGATTTCCCTGAATCAGATATCTCAAAAGCGTGAAGAATTGAGACTGTGATCTCATCTCTGTCAACTGTTATCATTGAGTAGTCTTCAAAAAAGCTTTTAGAGTGTTCATCTATAGAGACAGCAGACCCTATTACTTCTCCTCTGTTTCCCAACTCAGTATCGTTAAACAGAAGAACCATACAAACTTCTGAAGAGAACTTGGAAAAAGCCTCTGGACTTGTAGGGATCTCCCAATAATTTCGTATAGAAGTTATATCATCATATTGAAGAGCATCTGTACCATAGTCAAGATTATATTGTACAGAGCCTCTAATCATGTGTACGGGAGAGACCTCAGGGTCTCTTTCAGATGATTGACTAGTTTCTGGCTGACTAACTTCAGTCTCTCCCTTTTCTGAGTTTTCAATGACATCAGTCTCTGAGGTTATCTCTGAAGATAACGAGCTATTGATAATGTCATCGCAGGGCTCTTTGATTTGAGTTTCTTGACAACCAACAAAGCTAAATGAGATCAAAAGAACAAGTAGAATTGGCAATAATTTTTTCATATTTAGTCCGCCTGCTTTAAAATTTATATTTTGCTAATATTATACCATTTTTATATTATATTTGTCAATAAATTTTCTGATGAACTAACAAAACTTGTAACAATTTCACAAAAACTATTGTGAAATTTTATCAAAGAAATGCTTGAAATTAAGGCGAAAATATGTTATAATTACTAATATCAAATGAATTTAAGGAGGCTATCAAATTGGAAGGACGCATTCAGACAATATATGCAGCAAAGAATAACAAAATTAAGATCGGAATTATTCCGGGTCATTTTGCTACAAACCATTCTCATGTAAATTACTATGTAGATATGACCGCTATCAAAACCAGCCACAAAATGGCTAAGGAAGCTGCCAATGAGCTTGCTACAACGTATACGGGAACTAATATAGATACTATTATCTGTCTTGAGGGAACTGAAATGCTCGGCGCTTTTCTCGCACAGAGCCTTTCGGAAAGCGGAATAAACAGCGGTTCGGATATTGCCGTCGTTACTCCTGAGCTTAACGCTAATAATCAGATGATCTTCCGTGATAATACTCAGAAAAAGATCTGGGGAAAACAGGTGCTTCTTCTTATATCCTCAGCCTCGACAGGTAAAAGCATAAACAGAGCTATCGACTGCTTACAGTATTATAACGGTCATCTTGCAGCTATCGGCGCGATCTTTTCGGCTATAAAGGAATCAAACGGCATTTCGGTCCACGCCATCTTTACAGCCTCCGATCTGCCCAGCTACGAAACCTACAGTCCTTCATCATGCCCGCTGTGCAGCGGAGGTCAGAAGGTAGACGCTCTGGTAAACAGCTTCGGATATTCAAAGATCTGATAAAAATTACTGTTAAGGCGGATCATTCCGCCTTATTTCTTGCATATTTAAAATAACGGAGGAAAAATAATGAGCAATTCAAATGAAAATTCCAAAGGAAATGTACTTGCAGGCTTCGTTCTGCTTACTGACGCCAATATGGACTGGCCGCGTTTCCGTCACTATCTGAAGGAGGACTGGGGAATAGTTTTTCAGGACGAAGTAAAGGATAACGCTATAGTTTTCAAATCAGACGATATGATGGTCGCCTGTTCGCTTATGCCTAATCCGGTTCCTGATAACGAAGCGGAGGAAAACGCCAAAAACAATTTTCTCTGGAAGGACGCTTCTGCACAAACCGCAAAGCACAAGGCTCACGTTATGTTGGCGGTAATGAACAAAACCGATGCACTTAAACAGTCGCTGCTGTTTGCAAAGGTCGCCTGTTCTCTGCTGAAGCTGAAAAACGCTATTGGTATTTACAAGAACCCTACTGTTTATGAAAAGAATTTCTACATACAGTTTGCTGAAACGATTAAGCAGGGCGAGCTTCCTATGCCTATACTTATATATACCGGAATGTATATAACCAAGGATACGCTTCTCTGCGGCTTTACCTCAGGACTCAGATATTTCGGCTATGAGGAAATAGAGGTAATTGATTCAATTGCGCAGCCGCCTGAGCTTTACAGCTTTATTCTCAGCATTTCGGAGTATGTAGTATCCTCAGGAGCGGAACTTAAAGACGGCGAAACTATAGGCTTTTCAGAGGAACAGAAGCTTCCGATATCCGTTTCCGACGGAGTAAGCGTTCCGGGACAGACTGTAAAGATAGGCTATATGACTGCTGAACTGAATGATCAGGTATAAATCAAGGCTGCCGCACTTTTTTGTACGGCAGCCTTACTGTTTTATTCAAGACTGTATTTCGCAAGCACTGCGGCAGACTGCTCCAGAAGCTTATCCGCTTTGCTGAGAGTATCTCCGATAGTTCTGACGTCAAGACTTCCGAGCATTTCCTTAGCCTGATTCAGAGCCTCTTTTCCTACCTCAGCCTGATACTGATAAATACCGTCAAGACGCTGACAAGCCTTGACCTCCAGATCCTGATACACATTTTTTATATCCTTGACGATATTTATTCTTATATCGTCGTAATTCTCAAGCGCAATATCTATTATATCGGTCTGTCTTTTCTTCTTGAGGATTATACTGAATACGGAAAGAGCCGCCGGCGGAAAGGTTTCGCTTGTTCCGAACAGCTTTACGTTCATAACAGAACGGGTAACGTTTTTATTCAGCGACATCATAAGCCTGTCGGCAGAGGTAGACTGAGTGACCGACGAAAGCTCCTGCAATCCAAGCTTTTTCGCAAGATCACGGCTCATCTTCTCAACTATACCGTTTATCCTCGCTCTGTGACATTCTATACAGGCCCTATAGGCTTCTCCGACCTTTTCCATAAGGAAAGAGTAAAAATACTTTTCTATATCCTCAGGCGAATAAATATCCTCGCCGTTTTCGTCTTTCTTCCTGCACTCCAGCATACTGAGCCTGAGCCTTGCGAAAAACTCGTACATCCACTGCTCAGCCTCCTGCTGCATTTCAATAACGCTTAAATGAAGCGCAGGCTTACATTCCTCAAGCGCCGACGCAAGCTGAGAGCACTGCTCGTCAAAGCTTCTGGTCTTTTCCTCCAGCTTTTTCTGATCCATTTCCGCCATTTCAGAAAACATATGGATCTTAGCCTTTGTTTCGTTTACCAGATGATCCAGCATTGTAAGGACGCGCTTAGTTCTTATAACGTCCTTCTGCATTATAATATCCCGCTTTAAGGAAAGCTCAAACTTAAAGAACTGAGTTTCATAGTACTCTCTTGTACCCTTATCGGGAAGTCTTTCGGCTCCCAGCTTTCTTTTCAGCTCATCTGCTCCGCTTATACCGTAAACAAACGCATTAGGCACTATCTGCTCTGCAAGCCTTGAAAAGCGGTTCATTATTTTATCTACATCCTGCCGACAGTTCAGAGCGTCTATCATATTGACAAGAACATACAGCATTCCGAAACGCTGCGGCTGAACGTGTCCTGCAAGAAACATCTGCTCAGTTTCCGAGAAAGGCAGAAGGCTTGAAGCCGCATACATAATTGCATCGGCGTTTACCAGATACTCCGTTACCTGCTTATCCAGATCGTCAAGATCGGAAAGCCCGGGAGTATCAACTATTCTCAGTTCCTTTAGTATCGGAGCGCTGTCCCGTATATCTAGGTAGGCTATTTTTGCCGGGAACAGCTTCATTTTGACCTCAAGCCTATCCCTTGTAATATCCGCAAATTCAAGCGGAATTCTCTGCCCGTTTTCAAGAACCGCTTCAACCACAGGCGTTTCGCCGTAGGAGATCTCATTTATCGTATAGGTTTCGGGGGAAACATTCGAGGGCGCAAGCTCTTTTCCGAGGAGTGCGTTTATTATCGTGCTTTTTCCTCTTTTAAATTCACCCAGAATAACCAGAGTAAAAGGCTCTCCGCACCTTTTAGCCACTATTTCGTCCCATTCCTTCAGCTCGCCTGTAAAATCCTGACCCAGGATCTTTTCAAGCTCTTTGTCGGCTATAAGGCTCTCAATATTTCCGCGAACGGCTTCGATATCCTTTCCGGCAGCCTTGTAATCGTAAATTTCCATACTACTGCCCTCCCGTTCCGAGAATTAATGAAGTTCGGACATCGCATATCTGACCGGTAATGGTATGAATATCCTTCTTGTCTATATCGCTTCTCCACGCAAACAGAGAATCGCAGGAAAGAAACTCCGCAGACGCCAGCATACGTCTTTCAAGCTCGGACAGTCCGCCGTCAGTTTTAAGGCTTCTTGCCGCCGTAGTATGATTAACGTTCTGAAGCTCATTAAGCTTGATAAAATCAATACCCTGCTGAGTTCTGCCGTAGAAATCTATATATCCCTTTTTATAAAGACCGCAGGATATATCGAGAAATCTTCCCGGCTCGTCAATACAGATGATCCCCGCTCTGTCGGCGGTTATATCGGCATACTTTACCCATTCGATAAGCGCACATACAAGCTGATTGCTTACGCTTTGCTTATACGAACGCTCAATTGGCTTATAGACGTTTCTGTTATAATTAAGATAGGTAAAAGCCCAGTTATATACAGCATGATTATTCTGGATCCTTCCCGCTTCGCAGCCGATAAGCAGCTGAAGCTCCTCCGCCGTACAAAGCTCCAGCAGCTTCTGGGTCATTACTATACAAGGTTCTATTATATCGCTTGCCACCGAATAGATCAGCGGCTTATCTACATCTTCCCTTACAAATACTATAGGCAGATTAAGTTCGAGTCTTTCGGCGCATATCTTAACAATATCGTAAAGCTCGGGATATTTCAGCGCACCTGCCTGATTGCACTTCATGAAAAGGTGCTTTGCCTCAGCTGAAATATCGCTCGAATTGACCGCCTTGGCAAGCTTTCCCCATCCTGCCAGTCCGGCTATCTTCTGTCTTACCGCAAAATCCGAATCAAAAGCATAGTCAAGCTGTCCATCGACTACATGATTCTGAAATGAACGTGTATATGCGTTAAGATATGAACGAAACCCCGTATCTATCTGCAAAAGCGGATTGACGGATTCCATTGAATCGCTCATTCAAGTACCTCCTTAATAATTTTTCCGTGCCGAAATGCCGATAACAGCACAAAAAACTAATTTTCCATTGCCTCAGAAAGCACTCTTCTGACTGCGTAAGCGTCCGAAACGATAGCGCTTGCTGATTCGGCGATCGCGTGCAGACGCTCCATTTCCCTTTCGGAGATACTGCTCTTTTCCGTTTTAAGATCGTTTAGGTTATCAAGGGTCTCCTGAGTATCACGGAGAATTATCTCTGTTTCATTTTCAATTTTGGTTTTAAGACCCTCGAAAGCCGAAAATACCTGACGGCGAACCGTTTCGGTAAAGTCGTTGTTAAGCTTCATTTCATGGAACTGCTTTTTTACCTGAGTTTTAAAGTTCGACTTATACTTGTCGATCCTCTCCTTTACCAGAATTTTATCAACTGCAAAGTTAGCCGAAAAAGTTCCTGCAAGTCCCGCAATAGCCATAAGACAGAGCGTTGCAGGAAGCGCGGCGGTTATTCCCAGAACTCCCGTAAAGAACATTGCGGTATAAAAGGTTGCATAAAAGCCTGCAAAGCCTGTAACTCCTCCGAGAAGCGCACCTTTGAAGCCAGCCTCGCGGAAGCCTATGAACAGACCACCTACTCCGAATGAACCCAGCGCAGCGCCTATTCCCTTATCTATTCCGCTGCCGTTTCTTGATACTCTTTCGGAAACGGTAAACATCTCCTGAATACGGGCTACAGACTCAAAGAACTCGTCTTCAAAGCCCTGTAAACGCTCGGCTTCAACGCTGATAGCGATATTTATCGAATTCTGTATCTGCTCGCAGATAAGCTGCGCTCTTGCTTCAATGCTTTCCTTTATCTTATCCGTAAGCTTCGCAGTAACCATTTTAAGCTGATCCTTTTTAAAATCGTCGGAGGACATCTGGAAGCTGTCTATAACGTCCATAGCCGCTTGCTCGATATTCGTCCAGTAGCTGTCAAGCACAGGCTGGAGATCCGAAAAGACCTTATTTGCGGCGTCGTTTATCTTAACAAATTCCTGACGCTTTTTATTCCTTATATCGTCTATTTCGCTTATAGCATTTTCATACCGCTCCATAAACTCGTCGTTCGCCATCATCAGCGCATTTTCCTGCATAACTACCGAGCGGAGTATTTCCGTTCCCGAATTTGTTATCTTATTCGCCAGTATCTGAAGGGCTATAACTCCCCTCTCCTTGGTAAGCATAGTTTCAAGAGCCTTTTCAAACTCAGGGAAATTGCTTTCCTCAAGAAGCTTCGGATCCTCTATTTTTTTAGCCGTAAGCGCCCTTTTAGCGTACAGTCCGATAACTCTCGGAGTTCCGATCTTTCTCTTGTAAACGGCAAACTCACGGCTGTCCTCACCCATTACCTTTTTCGCCTTATCCATTACATATTTTGTAATGCGGCTTCTTACGGTTTCAACTATCTTATTTTCGTCCTCCTGTGAAAATGTTCCGAAACAGTTCACTACGAAAATAATTCTTCCCACGTCGGACGTAAGCATTTTCTTTTCCAAAAAATCCTTTTCAAACTGAGAGAACGGCGAATTTGCACTGATCACAAATACTGCCGCGTCGATCTTAGGCAGGATAGACAGGGTAACGTTAGTCATCTGCTCGTCGTCGTTAAGACCCGGGGTATCAATTATATCAACATTATTGCGGCAGAAATCCGTATCATAGTAAACTGTCGCTTCCTTAACGGTTTCCGCTCTTTCCTCCGCCTCGCAGGTAAGCTTTGTAACATAGTTTTCAAGCTGATCGATATCGACCCTTTCGCTTGTGCCGTTTTTATATTCTACCTGAACGTAAGGCTCTTCGCTGTATGTAACCCTGTTAAGAGTAGCGGTTGCCGGCAGAACGTCGGCAGGAAGCACCTCCTGCCCCAGAAGTGCGTTAATAAGCGTGGATTTACCCCGCTTAAATTCTCCGACTATTGCAACCTCAAAATGATCGTCGTCAGATTTATCAATAGTTTCCCTTATAGACTGCGCTGTATTAACAAGAGAAATATCCTCGCTCAGCCGCAGCAGCTCCTTTAAATTTCCTGTAAGAGTCCGTACGGTTTCACGGTAGCCGGCGTAACTTCCGTAATCAATCTGCTTATCCATTTCAGACCTCCAAATCCCGAGCGTTAAGAACGGGTTATTTCATTTTGCTGACTAAATTTTTTTGTTTTTTCAAGCTTTAACCGCTTGTTTACAGGCCGGGTAAAGCTCTCGAAGAGCCTTCGCATAAGCCCTTGCTTAAAGCAACAGAAAACCGAACCTTGCTTTTAAGTTTTAATAGATTTCCGTACTGCAAACGCTGTTACAGCAGCAGAAAGGTAATATTTTAATACTTATTATTATATCATAATTGTTATTAAATAGTCAACAATTTATACAAAACAATCCGAAAAATTACCCTTTTGCACAAAATGAACCAGTATTATCAATGCACAATGCACAATTCCTGATAAGCTTCGGCTAAAAAAAACTGCCGGACTTTATATCCGACAGTTTTACGAATTATCTCCGAAAGCTCCGCAGATCGGAATAACAATTTCCTCCCCGCAGTTATTTTTATTTATTACGCAGTTTCTTCCATGCTTCTTTCCGTAATAAAGATACTGGTCAGCAATTTTCAGTCCTTCTTCATAAGAAAGATCCTTACCACATTCACAGACGCCTATAGTTATCGTAACCCCGAAGGTATCAGCTCCGCAGCTGAAGCTCATTGCTTCAAGTTCGGAACGGATCTGAGCCGCGACCCTTGTACCGGCCTCTATACCGGTATTGGGGATCACGAAAAGCAGTTCTTCTCCGCCCCATCTGCAAACATATCCCTCAGACGGAACAAGTATACTCATAGCTTCCGAAATTTGTTTTAAAACCATATCGCCGTATGCATGACCGTATGTATCGTTAACTTGTTTAAAATTGTCGATATCTCCCATTGCAATTATATATCTGCTGTCAGCTGCCGCAGCATTTCTCTGTATCTGTTTGAAAAAGTCCATCATCGCACGTCTGTTGAAGAGCCTTGTAAGCGGGTCTATAGTCGCAAGCCTGCTTAAAGTTTCATTTTTCGCTTTCAGCTGATGCTGAGATATCTGTTTTGATATTTTATATATCGCGGCTATGCAGATTATCATAAGAAATGCAAAAAAACTGTTAAATGTATACAGCACTAGCTGCGATGTCTTATCAAAGTCAGGGTAAATAACGTGTGCGTCATCTACCGTATAAAATTTCAGAAGCATAAAAACGGTTACTATTACCGGAGTTATTATATACGGAGTCATTACCCTTTTAAACTCCACGAAAAACGGAACAGGAGCTATACACACAAGAAACATTGCAAAGCCGTAGCCCCAGCCCACATACACCGTTGCCGCAACAGCATGAACCACTATCTCGAACAAAGCTATGCACAGCATAGGCGTTACGTTCTCTACATTGAAAATCAGAAAAGAAAAACCCAGATAAAGCGCCGAACTGAAAAAATTGAAATACATCATTTCGGTAACGCCAATGTATCTAAAATAGAAAATAAAAACTATATGAACTATCAAGCAGCATATATCAGCAAATAAATACACATACTTGGGCGAGATATTGGCAAAACGCGTCGCATCAAATTTTACCGCTGATCTCATAGATCCATCCCCTTCTTAACTGTATTACCATGCTATTGGTTTTACCTGCGCTAATATATGTAATCTTACTAATATATTATACTATAATGCCTATATAGTTACAATAGTAATTGTAGACAAAAATCAAGAAATATTTTGTTAATAATTGCTCAGAACATTTTTACTGTGAAAAATATTTTATTATTATAAAAGGCGGTATTTCTCCGCATTAATAATATAAATATAATTAAATAAACTAAACATTATCTCAGTAAACCAATTAATATAAAATATATATTAATCTGCATTATCAATAATATTAGCTCCATAAGTAAGCGTCAGAAGACTGTCGCCGAGGTGAACGTTTTCAACTACTATATTTTCATATTCGATACTCAGGTCGTAATGCGAAAAGTTCCAGAAGGCTTTAAGTCCAAGACTGACAAGCTTATCAGCTATAGCCTGAGTAGTTGACTTAGGGATACAAAGCACTGCGACCGCAGGAGAATTTTCTTTGCAGAAGCTTTCGATCTCGTCTACATGACGTATTGTAAGGCTTCCCACACTTTTACCTACTATCTCAGGATTAATATCAAAAATACCGATAAGCTTACATCCTCTTGTTTCAAAATTTATATGCGTCGCAATAGCGCGTCCAAGGTTTCCCGCGCCGATAAGTATTGTTTTAAAGTTTTTATCAACTCCCAGTATCTTGCCTATTTCGCTGTGAAGCTCGTCAACGTGATAGCCGTATCCCTGCTGTCCGAAGCCGCCGAAGCAGTTAAGATCCTGCCTTATCTGCGAAGCGGTAAGCTTCATAAGCGCAGAAAGCTCTCTTGAAGATATCCTGTCAACACCTTGCTTTTTCAGCTCACCCAGAAACCTGTAATATCTGGGAAGTCTTTTTATAACCGAAGAAGAAATAGAACCGTTTTTTGCCATATCAAAACCACTCCGTAAAAACGCCATAAAAGGACGGATAAAAATCCGCCCCTATATGAATCAGATATTTATGCTTCTCAATAATTATCCTATCAGCCAAGCATAGGCTTTAATCTTTCGTCCACCGCCTTGAGGAAATCCTCAGTATTGACCTTTTTCTTGTTTTCAAGAGTTGAAAGCAGATAAAGATCGCCTGTCATAACGCCGTCCTCGATCGTCCTGACAGTTGCCTTTTCAAGACAATCAGCGAAATTAACAAGCTCCTCCAAACCGTCCAGCTCGCCCCTCTTTCTCAGAGCGCCTGTCCATGCGAACAATGTTGCTACAGAGTTTGTGGAGGTCTCCTCACCCTTGAGGTGCTTATAGTAATGACGCTGAACAGTTCCGTGAGCCGCCTCATACTCGTAAACGCCGTCAGGTGAAACCAAGACCGAAGTCATCATTGCAAGCGAACCGTAAGCCGTAGCTACCATATCGCTCATTACGTCGCCGTCGTAGTTCTTGCATGCCCAGATATAGCCGCCGTTTGAACGTATAACTCTTGCTACTGCGTCGTCAATAAGCGTATAGAAATACTCTATACCCGCAGCCTCAAACCTTTCCCTGTATTCATTATCGTATATCTCCTGGAAAATATCCTTGAAGGTATGATCGTATTTCTTGGAAATAGTGTCCTTAGTAGCAAACCATACGTCCTGATTTGTATCAAGTGCAAAGTTAAAGCAGGCTCTTGCAAAGGAAGCTATTGAAGAAGACTTGTTGTGCTGACCCTGAATAATTCCGTCGCACTCAAAGCTGTAGATCGTTTCTCTCGTTTCGTTTCCGTTCTTGTCAGTGCATACAAGCTCAGCCTTAGAGCCTTCGGGGCACTTCATTTCAACGTTCTTATAAACGTCACCATAAGCGTGACGTGCAATAGTAATAGGCTTTGTCCATGTAGGAATATACGGAGTTATCCCCTTAACGAGAATAGGAGTTCTGAAAACAGTGCCGTCCAGCATTGCTCTTATTGTACCGTTAGGAGACTTCCACATTTCCTTGAGGTTATATTCAGGCATTCTTGCGGCATTAGGAGTGATCGTAGCACACTTTACCGCAACTCCGTATTTTTTCGTAGCATTAGCAGAATCAACCGTTACCTGATCATTTGTTTCATTTCTGTGAACAAGACCCAAATCATAATATTCGGACTTCAGATCCACATAGGGCAGAATAAGAATATCCTTTATTTCCTGCCAGATAATTCTGGTCATTTCGTCGCCGTCCATTTCGACAAGGGGTGTTTTCATTTGGATTTTTGACATTTTACATTCCTCCTGTTTTAAAAGCTTAACTCAAAAAGAATCATCATAATAACGAAAAATAAGATATAGGGCAAAGCGAGAATCAGAATAAAAAGCAGCTGTTTTTTCACGCTCATCTTTTTCTGATTCAGGGGATTTATGCCGAGTTTGTCCGATATAAGCAGCAATAGCGCTATTATCAGTACAGACGAAATAAATCTTATTACGCTGTCCATTTTATTTTAGGCTTTCTCTTGTGTAGTCAAGCAGTCCTCCTGCAAGGATAATATCCTTTGTACGTCCTGTAAGCTCGCAGAGTACGGGAATTTCAGCGCCTGTGGTCTTGTTTACAACGGTAAGCTCTGTCTTATCAGCTTCTACAGCTGCTCTTACGTCTGAAAGCACAATTTCATCGCCCTGTGAGATCTTATCGTAATCAGCCTCGTTTACAAAAGTAAGCGGCAGAATACCGGCGTTTATAAGGTTTGCTCTGTGGATCCTTGCAAAACTCTTGACCAGAACCGCCTTGATCCCGAGATAAAGCGGAGCCAGCGCTGCATGCTCTCTTGAAGAGCCCTGTCCGTAGTTAGAGCCGCCTACGATAATCGACTTGCCCATATTTTTAGCACGTCTTGGGAATTCCTCATCGCATACCGTGAAGCAATGCTGAGAAATTGCAGGAATATTTGAACGCAGCGGAAGAATTTTAGCTCCCGCAGGCATTATATGGTCTGTAGTAATATTGTCGCCGACCTTAAGCGATACCCTGCATTCGATAGATTCGTCGAGCGGAGCGGTTTCAGGGAAAGGCTTGATATTCGGACCTCTTAGAATTTCGACCTTGTCCATATCCTCAACTGAAGCAGGAGCTTCAACCATATTATCATTAATTACAAAATGCTCTGGCAGCCTGAATTCAGGCATTTCTCCCAGAGTTCTGGGATCGGTAAGATAGCCTGTAAGAGCAGATGCGGCAGCAAGCTCAGGAGATACCAGATATATCTGACCGTCCTTAGTTCCCGAACGTCCCTCGAAGTTTCTGTTGAAGGTTCTGAGCGATACGCCCTTTGAGTTAGGCGACTGACCCATACCGATACACGGACCGCAGGCAGATTCAAGGATCCTTGCTCCTGCGTCAATCATAATTGAAAGTGCGCCGTTCTGAGCCAGCATATTCAGCACCTGCTTAGATCCGGGAGCTATAGACAGCGAAACGTCGGGGTGAACGGTCTTTCCTTTGAGTATATGAGCTACCTTCATCATATCCATAAATGAAGAGTTTGTACATGAACCGATACAAACCTGATCAATTTTCAGCCTGCCGATCTCCTCACAGGTCTTTACATTGTCAGGCGAATGAGGACAAGCCGCCATAGGAACGATCTCTGAAAGGTCTATATCAACGATCTCGTCGTAAACAGCATCGTCGTCGGCTTTAAGCTCACACCATACGTCCTCTCTGCCCTGAGCCTTAAGAAATTCAAGTGTTATCTCGTCTGAAGGGAAAATAGAGGTTGTAGCGCCAAGCTCTGCTCCCATATTGGTTATAGTTGCTCTTTCGGGTACTGAAAGGGTCTTAACGCCCTCGCCGGTATACTCGATCACCTTTCCTACTCCGCCCTTTACGGAAAGCCTGCGGAGAACTTCTAAAATAACGTCCTTAGCCGCGACCCACGGTGAAAGCCTGCCTGTAAGGTTAACCTTTACTACCTTAGGATAAGTGATATAATACGCTCCGCCGCCCATTGCGACCGCAACGTCAAGTCCGCCTGCTCCGATAGCGATCATTCCGATACCGCCGCCTGTCGGGGTATGGCTGTCCGAACCGATCAGCGTCTTGCCGGGAACGCCGAAACGCTCCAAGTGTACCTGATGACAGATACCGTTGCCGGGGCGTGAAAAATAAATTCCGTGCTTTTTGGCTACAGAGCCTATAAAACGGTGGTCGTCGGCATTTTCAAAACCTGACTGCAGCGTATTATGGTCGATATAAGCAACAGAACGCTCCGTCTTTACGCGGGGTACTCCCATAGCCTCAAATTCGAGGTATGCCATTGTTCCCGTAGCGTCCTGAGTAAGCGTCTGATCAATTTTTATTCCTATTTCCTGTCCCTTGACAAATTCACCGTCGACTAAGTGAGCCTTCAAGATTTTTTCAGTAAGTGTGAAACCCATTCAAAACATTCCCTTCACAATAAATATATGATATTATTATACCTTATTTCACAGGCTTTGTCAAGTTTTTCACAAATAGCGTTTACTATAATATGCGCCGCTTTTATAATAAAATCCGCTGTAATAAACACTTTGATTTGTAATTTTTTAAGCGTTTTGAATATCAATATCATTTACAGTTCCTTACCCCTCTGAAGATCCTCCCATATTTAAGCTGTTTTTTTCTTATTGCGCCATAGAATTCAATTTTTTCTATTATTAATTTTCCACAGTCTTGACAAATTTAATCGGAAAGTGTATAATTATGTAGTAAAATGCTGAAAGGCAAATATAGGAGGAATCAATATGGATAATGAAGAAAAGAAAAGCAAAAAGGGGTTAATAATCGGAATTATCGCAGCTATAGTAGTTATTGCAGCTATAGGGGGAGCCGTAGGAAGCGGCGGAGATAAAGACGACAGCTCATCAGGAAACGAAACAGGAAAAATATCGTCATCACAGACTGAAAGCAAAAAGGATACAGAATCAAAGGAAGAAAGCAAAGCCGCCGAGGAGTCGTCCGAAGCCGAGCCGGAAGCTCTGCCTACCGTAGGCGAATACGTTCAGTCGGATTCATGGAAAATTTCATTCCTTGACGCTAAGCAGTACGACAGCCTTTCTGACGAAAACAGCCTTCTTACAGATACGCCGTCTGACGGAAAGGTCTACCTTATCCTTTACTTTGAAGCAGAGAATGTTTCCGGAAAGGACGATCATCTCAATATGTTCTACTGGGAAGCATATGAGGACGGCTATTCGACAGATATGAAAATTGTTATCAACAAGCCTGACGGATACGATCAGTTTGCAGGTGATGTAGGAAACGGCAAGAAGATAAAGGGCTATCTTGCTTACGAGGTCTCACCCGACTGGAAAGAATTTGAGATCTCCTATAAAGACGGGATCTCGGTAGAAAATAAAAATAAGATCACATTTGCTGTTACTCCCGATAAGCTCAGCTGACGAAAATAAGTTCAGATATAAATAAAGACCAGACGCCTGCGATTTTAATTTCGTAAGCGTCTGTTTTTATTGAACCGTACTCCGAAGTAAAAACGCCGAAGTCCGCAGACGGATAATTCCTGTACTGCGGACTTCAAGCTATAATTTATAAGTGGGATGGGGGCAAATTAATTAAGACAACGCCGAATCAGTATCAGTCGTCCTGAAGAGCGTCATAGCCTTCCTCGCCTGTACGGATCTTGACTACGTTTTCAACATCGCAGACAAAAATCTTTCCGTCACCGATGTGACCTGTATAAAGGGCGGATTTTGCTGCATTTATCACCGTTCTTACAGGGACTCTGCATACTACTATTTCAGCCTTTACCTTAGGAAGAAGATTTGTTTCAACAACTGCTCCTCTGTAGTATTCCTGCTGTCCCTTCTGCATACCGCACCCGAGTACGTTTGTAACAGTAATACCTGTTACGCCGATAGATTCCATTGCTGCAATGAAATCCTGAAGCTTTGTCTGCTTAAAGACAACAACGACCTTTGTGATCCTTGAAGAATCGTCAGGGGCAGGGGTCGTGTAATTCTCAACAGTAACAGCCTTTTCAACAGAAACTACAGGTTCCGCTGATGAGTCAACCCTGATCACGCTTTTTGCGTCGTCCTTAGTATAGCCCAGCATATCACTGCCCATTGCGGGAGCAAAGTCGGCATAGGAAGAAACAAGACCGTGCTCGGTAACGTCCAAGCCGATGATCTCTTCCTGTTCGGAGGCTCTCAGACCGATCGTCTTTTTGATTGCAAAAAATACTATTGACATTGTAACAGCCGTCCATGCGCCTACTGCAAGAACTCCTAAGCTCTGTTTTCCGAGCAGTTCAAGACCGCCGCCGTAAAATAAACCGCTGCCGCTTATTCCGCTTGCGCCGCCGTTCTGAGCGATCGCAAATCCGGGAGCAGTATCAGTTGCGAAAAGACCTACCGCTATCGTTCCCCAGATACCGTTCATCATATGAACCGCAACCGCTCCTACCGGGTCGTCGATATGAAGCTTATAATCAAGAAACCATACGCCAAAGCAGACCAGCAGTCCCGAAACAATGCCGACTGCAAGAGCGCCGAAGGCGTCCATTACGTCGCAGCCTGCCGTAATTCCTACAAGTCCTGCAAGCGAAGCATTCAGGCACATTGAAACATCAGGCTTACCGTATTTCAGCCATGTAAATATCATACATACTACCGTTGCAACAGCCGGAGCTATAGTTGTAGTAAGGAATATAGAGCCGAGCATTTCAACTGATTTTGAAGCTGCCGGGTTAAAACCGTACCAGCCGAACCAGAGAATAAATACTCCCAGAGCGCCGATCGTAAGGTTATGACCGGGTATAGCGTGTACTTTGATTTCACCGTCAGAGGTCTTGCTGAACTTGCCGATTCTCGGACCAAGGATCTTGGCTCCAACAAGTGCGGAAATACCTCCAACCATATGGATCGCACAGGAGCCGGAGAGATCATGGAATCCTATCTGATAAAGCCATCCGTCTGCGTTCCAGATCCAGTGTGCTTCAATAGGATAGATCAGAGCGCTGATAACTCCCGAATAGATACAGTAAGAAATGAATTTGGTTCTTTCCGCCATAGCTCCAGATACAATAGTAGCTGCCGTTGCGCAGAACACAAGGTTAAATACGAAATTAGAAAAATCGAAATTTTCATATGCGGTGAAAATATCAAATCCGGGCTTTCCGATAAGTCCAATCACGTCTTCCCCGCAGAGAAAACTAAAACCGATCAGAATGAACATTACCGTACCGATACAGAAGTCCATCAGGTTTTTCATTATGATGTTTCCGGCATTTTTTGCTCTGGTAAAGCCTGTTTCAACCATTGCAAAGCCTGCCTGCATAAAGAATACAAGCGCAACGGCTATAAGAAACCAGATACCGAAGCCGACATCTTTTGCGGCGTCAATCGCTTGTTGAATTACGTTATCCGTTAATACTGTCATATTATTTTCCTCCCAACAATAACAAAAGAGGTGCATAAGATCCTCGGAACAATTGTCCCCGGGACTTATACACCTCATCGTGTATCTAAATATAATGCAGCGATATTACTGAATCAAAATAAAATATATAGAAGTTTATAAGAAGAGCATATATTAAAATATAATACTAAAGCTGTCTGAATTATTTAACGTAGAACAGCAGCTGACCATAAGTAGGATAAGGCCAGTACTTTTCGCCTACCAGCGTTTCGATCTCGTCGGCATAGGCTCTCAGTTCTCCCATAGCCGTGAATACAACATCATGGTAGTAATTTGCAAGCTCTTGAATATCCTCTATCTCATGGCACTTGACCATACAGTCCTCAAGCTCGCCCAGCTTCTTGTACATCTGGGTCGTAAGCGCAGACAGTCTTTTAACCATATCGGTTTCAAAGCCATCGTCCGCTCCGCAGTTCTTAACCAGCTCCGCAGTTTTTGCCAGTTCCTTAATATAAGTAAGAGCAGCGGGAAGGATATCCTTTTTAGCCATATCGATCATCGTAAGCGCCTCGATATTCAAGGTCTTGCAGTACTCGTCAAAAAGTATCTCAACTCTCGAATGGAGTTCCGGCTCAGTATATACGCCGTATTTTGTGAACAGATCAATATTCTTCTGAGCAACGAACGTTGGGATAGCTTCAGGCGCAGATTTCAAGTTCAGCAAGCCTCTTTTTTCAGCTTCAACAGGCCACTCCTCAGAATATCCGTTGCCATTGAAAATAATATTTTGATTTTCCTTTATAGTTTTCTTGATAAGGTCATCGAGAGCGTCCTGAAAATCGTCAGCATTTTCAAGAACATCGGCAAAGTCGTCGAGAACTTTTGCGGCGATCGTATTTAGCACGGTATTAGGACCGGCAGCCGAAAGCTTTGATCCGGGCATTCTGAACTCAAATTTGTTTCCTGTAAATGCAAAAGGAGATGTTCTGTTTCGGTCGGTAGTATCCTTGGGGAAGTGGGGCAGAACGTCTACTCCTATCTCCATCTCAACCCTCTTGCCCTCATATTTAACGCCGTTTACGATAGCGTCAAGAACTCCTGTCAGCTCATCACCGAGGAAAATAGATATAATAGCGGGAGGAGCCTCGTTAGCACCGAGTCTGTGGTCGTTTCCGGCAGAAGCAACTGAAGCCCTCAGAATATCCTGATAATCGTTGACAGCCTTGATAACTGCGGTCAGGAACAGAAGGAACTGTGCGTTTTCAGCCGGAGTTTTTCCGGGATCAAGAAGATTAACTCCCGTATTTGTCGAGATAGACCAGTTATTGTGCTTTCCCGAGCCGTTGATCCCTGCAAACGGCTTTTCATGCAGCAGGCATTTGAAGCCGTGCTTTCTTGCCGTCCGCTTCATAATTTCCATAGTAAGCTGGTTATGATCGGTAGCAATATTTGTAGTTCCGTAGATCGGAGCAAGCTCATGCTGTGCCGGAGCGACCTCGTTATGCTTAGTCTTAGCGTAGATACCAAGCCTCCACAGCTGCTCGTCGAGATCCTTCATATATGCCTGAACTCTTGTTTTTATCGTTCCGAAGTAATGATCCTCCAACTCCTGCCCCTTGGGAGCGGGAGCGCCATAAAGGGTTCTTCCGGCAAAGATCAGATCCTTTCTCTTTGAATACATTTCTCTGTCAACAAGAAAGTATTCCTGTTCAGGGCCTACGTTTGCAATTACCCTTGTCGCGTCTGAGCCGAATAGCTTTAATATCCTCAGAGCCGCCTTATTTATAACCTCCATAGATTTCAGAAGAGGCGTTTTTTTATCCAGAGCCTCACCGCTGTAAGAACAGAATGCAGTAGGGATACAAAGAGTATTGCATTTTATAAACGCATAAGACGTGGGATCCCATGCGGTATAACCCCTTGCTTCAAATGTTGCCCTCAGACCTCCCGACGGGAAGGAAGAAGCGTCAGGCTCACCCTTTACAAGCTCCTTGCCCGAAAACTCCATAATTACATGACCGTCCTCTGTAGGCGAAATAAAGCTGTCAAGCTTTTCTGCGGTAAGACCTGTCATCGGCTGAAACCAGTGAGTATAATGAGTACAGCCTTTCTCTACAGCCCAATCCTTCATTGCGTTGGCTACTACGTTCGCAACGTGAATATCAAGCGGATCGCCGTTGGCAATAGTCTTTTTAAGAGCCTTGAAGGTATCCTTGGGAAGCCTTTCTTTCATAACAGCTTCATTAAAAACATCGCTGCCGAAAATCTCCGGTACATTCATAAAAATTTCCTCCTGTATATTATATCTTCGCACTGTCCGTTCCGAATAAACGCGCCGGCATTTACATGCCGGTACAGGCTTTAAAAAAAGCGCTGTGGACTTAAACCGTCCACAGCGCCTTTGCTGTTTACATTTCATAGTATATACCCGAATCGCCGATTTGTCAATAGCTTTTGCTTATTTTTTTCACTTTCAGCGAATCAGCCAATAATAAAAAATATATTCTGGATCTTTTTAGTTAAATATGCCGATAAGACTATCTGCATAAAATACACTATATATCAATAAATTCGTCCTTACCCGATTTATCTGACCTTTTAACCTGCTTTTCAATATATCTGAGCTGATGCCTGCCAGAAAGACAGCTTATCAGATTAGCGACTCCCGCCGCAGCAAGCGCAATTCCCAGAACAGTAACCGCAATATTTACAGGAGCAAGAGGATTTATAATTATTACAAAGCCGAGAACTGCCGTTACCGAAGCAAGGATCATCGGCAAAACCCAGTCCTGTCCTGCACGTTTTATATCAAAGGCATTGGCAAGACTTACTATTCCGCTGAACAGCATATAAAAGCCGCAGCCGAAAGCTATTACTTTAAATATAAAATCAGGCTTTACAATAAGGAACAGGCCTATTGCCGCAAGAACGATACCGCGGAATATAAGCGAAGAATATTCGTCCTTTTCCTCTCCCTTTGCAAAGAACTGTATAAGACTTACTGCTCCGACGGCAAGAGCTATACCTCCTATAGTATAGCTTATCGCCTTGGTAAAAAAGCCAGGATCGGCAATAAGCGCCGCTCCAAGCACAATACATACGACTGACAGCAGGAGATAGTTTTTAAACAGCTTTTTCAGCATTCTCATAGGTTTTCCTCCAATTTTGCGGCTTCCCTAGCCTTTTTCAGCTTTGAAGCCTTAATTACCTTCAACCGCGAAAATTCCTCTCGCTCTTTTTCGTCCAGAGAGTCGGATATAAATTTAACTATAGCCTGGTTTCTAGGTATAATTATATTCTGAAGCGCGTTTGCACGCCGCTGAGTTTTCCTTATCGCCGCTGAAAGCCGGTATATGCTGTTTTCTACCTCGGCAAGCAGTACAGTTTTCTTTTTTACCTTGTCAAATGCGATAAATGCTCTGTCTAGCTGAGATGTGGTCTGAGAGAAGCCGTAGGTTACCTTCAGCGGCTTTTCTTCAAGACTTATCTGCGGCAGCTCCACTCCCATAACGCTTCTTGAGGTTATTGCCAGACCTTTTTCAACAGGAACGCATTCGGCATAAGGGGTTACAAGTCCAAGCGAGATATTGGCAAGCTGAAGCGCCGCATACGCCTCTATATAGGTTTCCTCTATAGAAGTCCTCAGCTCTCCCGCCTTATCTACAAGACCCATAAGCTCCCGTATCAGTATATTGCGCTTTCTGTCAAGCAGCTCATATCCGAGAGCCGCAAGCTGAAGCGCTTTCTTTGACGCAATAAGGTTTCCCTTGGTAGGAAAGACCTGCTGCTCTGCCATTTATCTCACCGCCGATCTATTGTTTAAAAATATTACAAAATAAAGAAAATCACCGTCAGCAGAATACCAAGTATCATAATAACCAACCCATTACGCTTCATCTTAGCAATCTCCTCTGGTTTATCGCGGTCTTCAGCCTTAACGCTTTTCTCAGGCATTAAAAACAGAATTAATCCGATCAGCGCTACTCCGCAGGTTAGTACAAATTTTATTATATCGTACATAGGCTTCCTCCATTAATAATTTAAATCAGCTGATTAATGCTATTGCTTTTTCTGCGCTGTAATATTTCTCAAGATGCTCCTCGTCTACCCTGTCAAGCTCAGACTTAGGCAGCGACGAAAGCAAAGCCCAGCCCAGATCAAGGGTTTCTTCTATCGTTCTGTTTACGTCGAAGCCCTGGTTGATAAAATGCTCCTCAAACAAAACGCCGAACTTTATATAAGCCTTGTCGGTTTCTGAAAGCTCCTCCTCGCCGATTACGGAAGCAAGCGCTCTTGCGTCTGAAACCTTTGCGTACGCCGCAAACAGCTGGTTTGCCACCATCTGATGATCTTCTCTTGTATAGCCTTCTCCGATACCGTCCTTCATAAGCCTTGAAAGGCTGGGCAAAACCGAAACCGCAGGATAAACTCCCGTCTGGTCAAGGTTTCTGTCCATAACTATCTGCCCTTCGGTAATATATCCGGTAAGGTCGGGAACCGGATGAGTAATATCGTCGTTAGGCATTGTAAGAATGGGTATCTGAGTAACCGAGCCGCCTGAGCCTTTTACGATCCCCGCCCTTTCATATATAGAAGCAAGATCGGAATATAAATATCCGGGATAGCCCTTTCTTCCCGGGATCTCTCCCTTCGATGAGGAAAATTCTCTGAGCGCCTCGGCATAGGAAGTCATATCCGTAAGTATGACCAGAATATGCATATTATGCTCAAAGGCAAGGTATTCAGCGCAGGTCAGCGCACATCTCGGTGTAAGTATCCTCTCTATTATGGGATCATTTGACATATTCAAAAACATTGCAACTCTCTGGAGCGAGCCTGTTTCCTCAAAGCAGCGCTTAAAATAATCGGCAACATCGTTCTTAACGCCCATAGCTCCGAAAACAATAGCAAAATCCTGACCGTTCTCATCGGCGATCTTAGCCTGCCTTACGATCTGAACCGCAAGCTTGTTATGCGAAAGTCCCGAACCCGAAAAAATAGGCAGCTTCTGACCTCTTATAAGCGTCATAAGTGCGTCAATTGATGAAATTCCGGTATTGATATAGTTTCTTGGATAGTTTCTTGAAACAGGATTCAGCGGCTTTCCGTTTATATCAGCATACTTTTCGGGGTAAATATCCCCCAGTCCGTCTATCGGCTTCCCTGCTCCGCTGAAAATTCTTCCCAGCATTTCCGTTGAAAGCGCAAGCTCCATAGGCTTGCCCTCAAATTTTGTCGTGGTATTTTTGAGAGAAAGACCCCTTGTACCCTCAAATACCTGAAGCACCGCTCTGTTCTCCGACGCCTCGACAACTCTGGCAAGCCTTTTCGTTCCGTCATCAAGGCGTATTTCCGCCATTTCGTCATAGCTTATGCCGCTTACCTTGTCAAGAACTACCAGAGGCCCGTTTATTTCGCTCAGTCCTATATACTTTAGATTCAATTACCGCACCTCCGTAAGTGACTTAAAGTCCTTTTCCATTCGGCTCTCATAATCGGCAAACATCTCCGGCTTGGAATTGGGAATATCGTACTTTATTTTTATAAGCTTTTCTACCCAGCCGCACTGAATGATCTTATCAACATCGGCTCCTTCCGAAAGCGCTTTTTTTGCAAGAGAATAGAATTTAAGAATAGCTTTCATCATAAGGTACTGCTTTTCAAGCGGAACAAAGGTATCTTCCTTATGATAGGCGTTCTGCTGCAAAAAACCTACTCTGACGATCCTTGCAGACTCGATTAGCAGCTTCTGATCGTCCGGCAGAACATCTGTACCCATAAGCTTTACGATCTCCATAAGGGTATTTTCTTCGATAAGTATATTGGATATTTCCTGTCTTACCTGCATAAAATCAGGAGCTACACTGCCGTTATAATAATCCTTAAGATCCTCCAGATACTCGGAATAGCTTGTATTCCAATTGATAGCGGGATAATGCCTTGCATAAGCAAGTGATTTGTCAAGCGCCCAGAAGCAGCGGACAAACCGCTTGGTATTTTGAGTTACCGGCTCAGAAAAGTCTGAACCCTGAGGAGAAACCGCTCCGATAATTGTAACTGAGCCTTCGCCCCCTCCAAGCGGTCTTACATAGCCTGCACGTTCGTAAAACTCAGAAATTCTTGACGGAAGATACGCCGGAAAGCCTTCCTCCGCCGGCATTTCCTCAAGACGGCCGGAAATTTCACGCAGAGCCTCCGCCCATCTTGATGTAGAATCCGCCATGATCGCAATATGATAACCCATATCACGATAATATTCGGCAAGAGTTATTCCCGTATAGATAGACGCTTCTCTTGCCGCAACAGGCATATTAGAAGTATTGGCGATAAGCACCGTTCTGTCCGTAAGCGGACGGTTCGTTTTTGGATCAATAAGCTCAGAAAATTCCTCAAGCACCTGAGTCATCTCATTGCCGCGCTCTCCGCAGCCTATATATACGATTATATCAGCGTCGCACCATTTCGCCAGCTGATGCTGAGTCATTGTCTTTCCCGTTCCGAAGCCGCCGGGTATCGCCGCCGTTCCACCCTTCGCTATAGGAAGGATCGTATCGACTATTCTCTGGCCAGTAATCAGCGGACGGTTTATCGGCAGTCTTTCCGCGCAGGGACGGGGGGTTCTTATAGGCCATTTCTGACAGAGCGTCAGATCCTCCGTCCCGCCGTAAATATTCTTTATTTTAACAACAGTATCGTTTACAGTATATTCGCCGCTGCCGGCACACCAGATAACCTCGCCGCCCTTTGAAAGAGGAGAAAGCATACACCTATGCTCTATTACAGGAGTTTCCTGACAGGTACAGTATATCTGTCCCGGTTCAAGCCTGTCTCCTGCTCTTACCTTAACGGTACAGGAATACTTCTTTTCAGTATCCAGCGAAGATACCTCAGCTCCGTCGTCGATAAACGCACCCGTAAGCTGCTCCAGTCTGCGGAGCGGTCTTTCTATTCCGTCAAAAATATTGCTTATTATCCCGGGGCCGAGAACCGCCGACATAGGCGCTCCCGAACCTGTTACCGGCTCTCCCGGCACAAGTCCCGTCGTACCCTCGTAGACCTGAATAGTGGTAAAATCCTCGGCAACTCCGATAACCTCGGAAATAAGCCTTTTTTTCCCTACATACACCATTTCCAGCATAGAAAATGATTTGGTATTCTTGACCTTTACAACAGGCCCGTTTATAGAATAAATTTTATCCATACCGAAATCTCCCCGTTATTCCTGTCCGACCGCCAGACCGGCAGTTCGACAGAAGCTCTCTCTTTCCTCCTCGACCGCCGAATCAAAGGTACAGTCGAGAACGACGTTTATCTCGTCAAAGCGTATGCTTACCCCGCCCAGCAGGATAGACGGACTAAGGCGTACCTCAAAACCGGAAGCCTTCTTCAGCGCTCCGGCATACTTTTCATCGCAAAGCGCCAGATCTATTTCCGCAGACTCGCCGGGATAACGCCGTTTTGCCGCATTTACCGCACTTTCCAGCCACTCAGCGTAACCGCCGCCGCTTCGGAAATCAGCCAGCTTTCTCTTTACGCTCTCAAACACCTTGTCCGAAAGCCCGCTTCTGTGCAGAAGAACCCTGCGCTGAGCTTCAAGCCTTGCCGCAGACGACTCTTTTGTAAGCCTCTGGCTCTCCTCCTTATCAATACGCTGTATTTCAGCCGCAGTTCGGGTGCGGACGTCGGCTTCAGCCATTTTAAGCCTTGCGCTTTTATCCTGACGGGCGTCGGAAATAATTTTATTTACCTTACCCTCCGCCTCTGTATAAACTGCGTCCTTGAACCGCCGCAGCTTCTGTGCTTCGTCTATCATTGTAAATCGTTCCTTTCAGGAGATAAATGCTATGAACGCCGGCTTACAGCTTTATACCGACCGCCTCTTTAAGATACCTTGAGATAGTATCAGATATTTTGGAGGTCGCATGCCTGTCCGGAATCTCCACTATCAGCGGAAGCTTTCTGCTTAGCTTATACCCGTAAACCTTATCCCTGCACTGCTTAACGGCAAGCTCGGTCATAAGGATCACTCCAATATCCTCCATATCCATTGCCTTATCGAGAGCCGAGCCAACCTCGTCGGAGGTATGAACTACTACTCCCTCTACGCCTGCAAGACGCATTCCTATCTGCGTATCTATATTATCGCTTATAAGATAAAACTTCATAATAAAGGCCCATGCTTTTCACGCAGGGACACGCCTCCCTTCAGCTGCATTATATGCCTTTAAATTCCAAGCGCAGTTCCCACATTGGAAATAATAAGTATTGCAATAAGCAGACCGTAAAGCGCGATACCTTCTCCGAGAACTACGAATATGAGCGCCTTAACAAAAGCCTTAGGATCCTCTGAAACTGCGCCAATTGCCGCCGGAGCGCCGGCTGCAACGGCAATACCCGAACCGATACAGGCAAGTCCTACGGCAAGAGCAGCTGCAAGATAGCCCAGACCTGCGCCTGTAGAAAGCGCCGCCATGATACTGCCCTCGTCAGCAGCTGCCGATACAAAACCGCCGAACGGAATAATGATACCGAGTCCCATAACTCCGGCAAACGTACAAAGATTGCCTATAAACGCACCCTTAGGTGATCTGCCGCTTCTAATCCTCTTGGCCATAATAATAAAAGGTACGCAAAGAAGCGCTACTACTGCAAGGGGCAAAAGAAATAATTTCAGCATAATAAATTCCTCCAAAAAATCATAATCATTTCAATATCAATCGACCTGCGAGGAAAACTTTATTCCAACAGGCTCGAAGGTTTTTCCGTTACCGTCATAAAAGCGTGAGAATATCTCATAAAATTCAAGCCTTATGATCTGGATCGCAACGATCATTCCCTCCATTACCATTACAAATGCGTTGCCGAATACCGCAACTACAGGCTGTGCAGCGGCTGCCGCACCGTCCATAAGCGTCATTACTACAAGCATCATTCCTGCGTGAGAGAGAACAAAGCCGCCGACTCTGAGAAAAGACATCGTATTAGAAACATAGCTCAGGACGTATTCAAACATTTCAAAGAAGTTTTCAACGATAAAGTTTCCGACAGTCATTTTCTCCTCGTCCTCAGAAAGCCTGAATTCCTTATATTTAACCGCCGCCGCAAATGGAACACGGCAGAAAACGCACAGTGCCGGAATAACTATAAGAAAAATAACGAATGGCTTTGACATAACGTGAATATCGAACAGCATAGTTCCGGCAACTCCTACTACTACCGAGCTGTAGAAAACCAGTCCCGCTATTCCGTTGCAGCCGAAAACCGCTCTCTCATAATCCTTTTGCTTAAAGCCTGCATAAATATTGATCATGATCGAAATAACGATCAGAGCGATTCCGATAGCTACCGCGGTCAGCAGTATAAAATCTGTCTGCTTAAAGATCCTGAGTGGAAGAAAGTCTATTCCAATGCTATCAAATACAGGATCCAGCAGCTCCTCAAAGCCGAATACCGAACCGTAAAGCGTTCCGAATATCATACTTGAAATTCCGACCCGCGACATCATTCCGCCCATCTGGGGTGACATTTTCCGCCCTATAAAAAGGCCCAGCAGAAAAACAAGCAGTCCCTGTCCCAGATCGCCGAACATTATACCGAAAAGAAGTGAATAGGTAACAGCCACAAAGCCTGTCGGATCGAAGCCGCCGTAATCGGGAAGCCCGTACATTTCAACAAGCATACCGAAAGGCCTTGCGAACCATGAGTTTTTAAGCACCGTAGGCGGAATAGAGGAAGCGTCGGCGTCGGGCGGCATAAATACCACTGAAACAGATCTGCTGTCCGATAACAGTTTTTCAAACCTCCGCTTTTCCTTTTCGGGTATAAAGCCCTTGATGTATATCTTATCGTTAAGCGCTCCCACATTTTTCCGAAGCTCAAAGGTATCGTGCCTGAACTTCAGCTTGGTAAATGCCTGCTGTATCTCCTTTTCATGCTCCGAAGCAAAATCCGAAAGCCGCTTGTCGAGCTCCTCCGCTATCCTTACATTCTCGTCTATTTCTGTGTTCAGATGCTCAAACGCTTCTGCTGCGTTTCCTGTAACAAAGTCAGGTATCATTATTCTTTCAAAATACATAGACCTGAATATATCGTCTACTATATCCTTAATATCATTAGGACAGAAATACATTCCCCAGCAAAAGCTTCTGTCCGAATCAAAAGGCACGAAGAAAAACTCCTGATCATAAAACTCAAGCTTTTCACGGCTTTCAAGGGGAAGCTTTCCTACTCTTACCGCAACGTGCTTGCAGCTGAATATCCTGTCGAATTCCTCGTTAAGACCTTTAAGATGATTAAGCTGAATGACTGCTCCCCTGCGCTCTGAGATTATCTGCATAGCATTCTGCTTTTTTGCGGCTATCTCCGCCAAAGGTTTTTCAAGTCTGTCACAGAAAGCCGAAAAATCAGCTCCGCTTTCAAGACCGCAGTCCGAAAAGTCTGTTTCCTCCAAAGCTATCCCCAGCGACGTCGCAATAGACGCCAGTCCCTTAAGAGGCACATCGTACGGATTTTTATCGCTAAGAAGCTTGAGTCCGCGGCTTTCAGACGCAGACGCAAAGGCAGGCTCCATATGAAAGCAGCCGCTTTCACAGCATTTGAGCAAAACCGTATCCAGCTCGCTCATAAGCCCGACAATAGTAACAAGCTCCATCTTTTCTATTGCCATTTCTTTTCTCCTCCCGGTGGAAATTATATATAAACGCATACGCATAAAAAATCAGCAGATTATCAGCTTTCCCTCCAGCATAGCCGGATCTACGTCGTATCTTACTCCCTCTATTATATGAACGATATTTCCTACCTCTATATCGCACAGCTTCATAAACGCATAAATCGTTACCGGAGCCGATGTCGATGCGGCTACAGTATGCTGCATCAGCTGATAGGCATAGGAATTTATCTTGGTTTCGATATGCTCGTACTCCCCCTGAAAGCTTCTGCCGTAGGTCATTTTCTCAAGACGAGATATCATTTCCTCCGGGGTATCGCTTTCATAAAGCCTGTTCATTCTGTTCTTTCCCGCTCCGGTAAAAGGAAGCTGACTGCTTTTTATCTGATCGGGAGTATATCCGAAGAACGCTTTAAGCCTGTATGCGTTTATAATGTTTATAATATCTATTTCACTGAATATAAGCTTGCGCAGCTTTTTTTCGTCCGATGAATAAAAATCCTTTTCAACATATCCTAAAAGACGCTTGTAATAGAATGTACGCAGCTTCAGTTCGCAGTCGGTATAGTCGGCTTTTCCGTCTTCATTCAGCTTTACTGAAGCCATTACCTTATAATAAGGCGTTCCTTTAAGCCTGCTCATCAGTTCTTTAAAATCCGCCGCATTTGAAAGCGAAAGCATATCAAGCTCGGAATGACGTATAACGTAACCGGGCAGCTCCTCCAAAAATTTCCTGTCAAGTCCTGAATTCAGAGCGTTTACAAGATTCAGCAGCTGCTCGCATTCTTTCTTCTGTATTATAAAATTGTAAAAAGGCAGCTTATCTAGTCCCTGAAACCTGCAAAGCCTTGCATAGGTATCAAAGTTCGCCTTGCTCAGAAGGCTTTCGAGAAAGCCCCTGTGAACCGTATTCGGATCTATATCGCCCAGAACCTCCCTGAATCTCGGAGATTTCCTGAGATATTCGGCAACCTCGGGAACGCTTCTCATGCTGACCATTTCATGATAATTTTCACGTTTCAGCATCGTGCCGTGGATCGCCCTTATCTTAGTTACCGTAGCATTGGTCGAATAACTCTCCAGCACCCGAAAGCTCCCTCCTTACATCGTCTGTGACTGTATTATTCTGCAATATTTATAATACTTTCAAATATTTTGTTTTCCCATATGACATGATTCTTTTCGTATAAGCAGTCGAGGGCGCTTATCTGTCCGCTGCATTGAGCGTTTATCTCTTCTGTCAGCCTGTTAATTTCGGCGTCTGTCTCAGCGCGCTTCTTATCACGGTGTCTGCTTATCTCATTCCCGGCTTCTTCGGCAAACCGCTTTTCCTCCTGCGACGCTTCTTCAATAATACGGCGTTTTTCCTCCTCGGCAGCTTTAAGTCTGTCCTCGGCAAGTTTGTCCGTATTGAGTATTTCAGCAATAATATCCATAAAATTCACCCTCTTGCGCCAAATATATATAACTATTGTACAACAATTACAAGTTTTTTTCAAGGATAGAAAGCAAAAACTTTAACTGCGGCAGACTTTTCGGCCAAATTGACTAATATTTCAATTAATAATCTTTTTTTCTGTACATAAGCAACTAATAGTTTTTATATTTAATTATATAGCGGATAATTTGTGTATACTGCACATACAAACGGGCTGCCGTTTATTAAATTTGGCAGTTAATTATATCCTTTTCCCTTGACAAACTGCTGAAAACATGATATATTTGTATGTATCGCAAATACACTTGTTTGTTGGAGGTGGACTTATTTTGCCGAACAGTGAAAGCAGGCTGGTTGTGGTAAGCTCCGGAGTTTTGCCGGAGATAATCTCAAAGGTACTGGAAGCCAAGCGCCTGAGGGCCTCGGGTATTGCGGCTACATCTGCCGAAGCATGCAGAGCCGCAGGTATCTCCCGCAGCGCCTATTATAAATACAAGGATTCTGTCTTTAATTATGAGGAGCAGTTTACAAATAAAATAGTATCGGTCTACTGTCTGCTAAGAGATGAAAAAGGTGTGCTATCTTCTATAATTTCCAGACTTTACGAACTTAATACGAATATTCTGACGATAAACCAGAATATTCCTATAGACTCTGTAGCTACCGTTACGATCTCAGTAAGGTTTGAATATGAAGCCATGAACGCCGCTATTCTCAGAAGTGAGCTTGCAAAGATCGAAGGAGTAGTCGACGTAAAGATCATCTCAGGAGAATAAGAATATTATTAATGAATACAGGGTTTGTGCTGTTACACGAACTGCGTCTGTTTTTTCGTGAAAGGAATGGTATAATTTATGAGTAAGGTCGGAGTAATAGGATACGGTGTCGTAGGCTCGGGAACTGTCGAGCTTTTTGAAAAGAACCGTGAATCTATATCAAAAAAGGTCGGAAGAAACTGTGAGATCAAATATATCTGCGATCTGAGGGATTTTCCGGGAGATCCGTTTGAGGATAAACTTGTTAAGGACTTCAATGTTCTTCTCAACGACGAAGAAATAGAAGTAGTAGCCGAGGTCGTAGGCGGAGCAACGTTTGCCTACGAATACACCAAGAAGCTTCTTGAGCGCGGAAAAAGCGTTGTTACCTCAAATAAGGAGCTTGTAGCGACTCACGGAGCAGAGCTGCTAGCTATTGCAAGAGCGCATAACTGTAACTATCTTTTCGAGGCAAGCGTAGGCGGAGGAATACCTATTATAAGACCGCTGAACAAGTGTCTTGCGGGAAATGAGATCGAACAGATCTCGGGTATCCTCAACGGGACCACCAACTTTATTCTTACAAAAATGATAAGGGAGCAGATGGATTTTGAATCTGCTCTGAAAATGGCTCAGGAGCTGGGTTATGCAGAAAAAGACCCTACTGCCGACGTAGAGGGCCACGACGCCTGCCGCAAGATCTGTATACTAGGCTCTCTTGCCTACGGAAAGCAGATATATCCCGAAATGGTACATTGCTCCGGCATTTCCCATATAACTCTCGACGACGTTGAGTACGCCGAAAACGCCGGCTATGCAATCAAGCTTATTGGCTCGGTTAAACCTGCCGGAAAAGATCACGTCAGCGCTATCGTATGTCCCAGACTTGTTTCAAAAAGCAATCTGCTTGCTTCTGTAGACGACGTTTACAATGCAATTTCCGTAACCGGCGACGGAGTAGGGGATGTTCTCTTCTACGGACAGGGCGCAGGAAAGCTTCCTACCGCTTCCGCTGTTGTCGGAGATATAATCGACTGCCTCAAGCACCACAACAGAGTTCTGGCAATGAGCTGGGAGGACAGCAGAAGCAAGGATTACGTCGTTGACTACAAGACTCAGGAAACCTCAATGTACGTTCGTATAAAAGCCGAGGACGCAGACGCTCTCAAGCCTTCGATCTCCGAAATGTTCGGAAAGCTCATGTATATCGAACGAGCAGGCAGACCTGATAACGAGCTTGCGTTTATAACGCCTAACATGGTAGAGGCGGATATAGATACAAATCTCACCATACTTTCTCATTCCTGTGAGATAGCAAGCAAAATAAGAATGCTGTAATGATCAATTTAAAGAGGGAGCAATCCGAAATGACTGATAATTTATATCCTCTATTCACAGTAAGCTCTAAGCGCAAAATAATCTTCGACAGAATGATTTCCGGACGATCCGGTCTTATTCACTCGATCATTATAGTCTGCCTGATATCACTGCTTATACAGACCTCCATCTATATCGACAGCGTTGCAATAATCTTTCTGCTGATAGCTGCGGTGATTTTTGTACCTTATATCATACATGCGGTACTGATTATTAAAACTAAGCTGGGATATGCCGTATTTCACGAAAACAGTGCCGAAATAATCGCAGGCTCTCAAACTCACAATCTGATTTACGGCAGTGAAATTGAACTGAAGCTGACTGCGCATGTAATAATCGGAGGGGCTGTTATTTATTACACAGCAGAGATAATTTATAATCAGAACGGCGTTAATAAAAGAATATCTATGCTTACCGATCAGCCCGGTTACTTCAATTCTTTAAGCAGACTTTTCAGAATTAAAAACAGCGGCGTTAAAAGCACCGATGTTAAAAGCACCGATGTTAAAAGCAGCGGCGTTGATAATTTGCACAAGACGACTGTCGAAGCTGTCAGAGAAGAGGACAGACGAGTTGTTATTTCGCCCCCGTTCAAGACGTTAACAAAAGGTGCAAGAAGACTTTCCGTTTTTTTCAATATTATCTCAGGAATTTTATTTTTATTAATCATTTCGGTATACGGTTCTTTGTTTGCCAAAGGCTCGGTAAGCCTTCAAAGTGCCAAGGATCTTTTAGTTATTGTTATTGTGATCCTTATAATTTTTGCAGCGGCTTTTCTTATCAGACTTCCCGCCGGTATTCACTACAGCAGAAGAAAAAAGAAAACCGCCAGTGAAATCATTATCGCAGACGATCTGCCTCTCAGCGGAATAAGCGTAAACGGAAAGGTTTTTCCAAAAGAAAGCATAAGCGAAATATCCGTAATAAGGGCCGCTTCATCCGGCAGGCTTTATTTGGAGATCAAAACCGACAGTGTTCAGCAACAATGGCTTTTAGGAAAAGAAAACCCTGTAGATCCACAGCTGTTGAATGTTTTATCCGTTCTTTGCGGAGATAAGAACAGCCACGGTGCAGTAAAGAATCTGCTAGGGATAGACGTTCAGCTAAAACAGATCTAACATACCAAACGGGTGAACTGAGTTCGCCCGCTTTTCAGCTATAGCGGTGATTTTTCGATCAGCATAGCAAAATACTTATATACAAAACCTCAAAGGAGAATTTTTATGATCAAAGTCCAAATTCCCGCCACCTCCGCAAACCTCGGCGCAGGCTTCGACGCTCTCGGCCTTGCGCTTACATTTTATAATTACGTTGAAATGGAGGAGTCGGACAGGATAGATATTTCATCCGCCGACGGACTTGAGATCCCGACGGACGAAAAAAATCTCATATATATTTCCGCAAGGGATCTGTTTGAAGTATGCGGAAAGAAGCTAGAGGGGCTGAGGCTCGTTCAGACCAACAATATTCCGATGGCGAGGGGGCTTGGTTCATCGTCCGCCTGTATAGTCGCAGGACTCGCAGGCGCTAATCAAATTCTGGGGAATCCTCTTTCAACTGACGATCTGGTAGACCTTGCCGCTCAGATCGAGGGACACCCGGACAATACCGCTCCGGCACTGCTCGGCGGAATAGTTACCGCTGTTTTTGACGGAAGAAAGGTTCACTGGGTCAAGCAGGAGGTTTATACAAAACTGAAATTCGTCGCGATCATTCCCGACTTTGAGCTTAAAACCGAAAAGGCAAGAGCCTGTCTCCCAAAAGAGGTATCACACAAAGACGCAGTATATAACCTTTCCAGAGCGGCGCTGTTTTCCGCTTCGCTTCTGACCGGAAAATTTGAAAACCTCAGGACTGCCGTTCATGACAAGCTTCACCAGCCTTACAGAATGGAGCTTATCCCGCACTGCCGTGAGGTTTTTGATATTGCCTATACTCACGGAGCGTACGGAGCTTATATAAGCGGCGCAGGACCGACAATAATTGCTATAGCGGACGAGAAAAACACCTACTTTGCCGGCAAGATGAAATTTTCTCTTGAAAACGCAGGGCTTTCCGGCTGGGATGTCCGTGAATTCCGTATAGATAACAAAGGAACTGCTGTAACCGCCTCAGACAGCTGATAAGAAACGCTGAATTGCCGCCGGGAAATCATCTGCGTGTTCAGTGCAGCGGAGAACATAGTATAAAATTCGGCTTTTCCCTATTCATTAACTTGATGATCTCTTAAATCTGAGCACGGGATATCTATATGATACTTGCGATCGTGATTCTCCATGGTCTGAGGTATACAAAAAAACATACGAAAATAAAACGTTCTCTATAAAAAACGTTCATTTTGTTCAGCAGCATCTCTCAGCTGAAAAAAATACTGGCGCGTCCGCAAAAAACGGACGCGCATTTTCTGACATATAATCTTACAGTGCGTGCGGTTTTACAATTTATTATTGAAATTCGGCGCAATATATGCTATAATTAAATAAGTATAATCAGACGACCGTGTAAAAACGATCCTATATTCAAGTAAAGAACATGAAAATACCGAATGTTCAAACGAAAGAGGGTGCAGGTCTGCGGCGGACGGAATATTTCCGCAGAATACGCCGCAGACGCAGATATGAATAATTTTGACGTGATCATCGCAGGGTGCGGAGTTGCCGGACTTTACGGCGCTTACAATCTATCACGCAGCCTGAGGGTGCTTATTCTTTCAAAAAAAGAGCTGACCTTATGTAATTCTTCTCTTGCTCAGGGAGGTATCGCCGGAGTTTACAACAGCCCCGATGATTCGCCCGAAAAACATAAGCACGATACCTTTGTAGCGGGAGGCTTTGAAAACGATCCGATTTCGACAGACGTGCTCGTTAACGAAGCTAAGATAGATATAGCAAAACTTATCGAACTGGGAGTGGATTTCGACAAGCTTCCAAACGGCGACTATCACCGTACCCTTGAGGGCGGACATGGAATGCACAGGATCTTTCACCACAAGGACGCTACAGGCTTTGAGATCGAAACTACTCTGCTCAGAAACGTTCAGCAGCTTGAAAATGTAACGATATGGGAAAACGCCGTTATGTGCGACTGCAAAAAAACTGCTGCGGGATTTTCCTTTCTTGTCTTAAAGGACGGCGAATATACTGTATGCAATTCACACTGTGCCGTTTTCGCAACTGGCGGTATTGGAAGAGTTTACGAATATACTACAAATTCCGCAATAGCTACCGGCGACGGAATAACCCTCGCTTACAATATGGGCGCTGAGATAAAAAATCTAAGCTATATTCAGTTTCACCCTACAGCCTTCAACAACCGCCATACAAGAGAATGCTTTCTGATCTCCGAGGCTGTAAGAGGAGAGGGCGCATATCTTAAAAATTGCAGCGGCGAAAGGTTTATGCACAACTATGACAAAAGACTGGAGCTTGCTCCGCGCGACGTAGTTTCTCATTCAATTATTTTTGAAGCAAAGAAAACCGGCTCGGATAATTTCTACCTTGATATTACCCACAAAGATCCTGATTTTATCAAAAACCGTTTTCCAATGATATACTCCAACCTTTTGAAAGCCGGATATGATATGACCGAGGATATGATACCGATTTTCCCATGCCAGCATTATCTAATGGGCGGAATTAAGGTAGATACCTATGCAAGAACTACAGTTGACGGTCTTTACGCCTGCGGCGAATGCTCCTGTACCGGAGTTCACGGAAACAACCGCCTTGCAAGCAATTCGCTGCTTGAAGCTCTTGTATTTTCAAGAAGAGCGGCGTCGGATATTAATGAAAAAATAAAAGAATGTCCCAAGGCGTTTATACCTTACGACTTTGAAGTCTATGAAAATGCTCCCCACATACCTTCCGGACTCAGGACGGAAATTAGGAAAATCATGCAGACCGCTTATTTTGTAATGCCGGATATTCCCGCGCTGTTTTCAGGCTACGAGCGGATAATACAGATAAAGGAAATACTTGATTCAGGCCGCTTTAAAACAGACAAGGATTATGTAGAAGCCAGGTCGCTTGCCACCGTTGCATACATTATTCTCGGCGAAGCTTTTAAGATCGCTTCTGAAAGCGCAGAGCTTACGCCTCAGCCGGTCTTTGATAAGCCTGACGAAAGCAGCGGCAGCTGACGCCTGAGGAAATATCTATAAATTAATGAGAGGATCTTTATTATGACTTTAATGCAGTTTCAGATAGACGATATTATAAAAAATGCGCTGCTGGAGGATATTAATTACATAGACGTAACTACGGATTATCTGGTTGACGAAAATTCGGTTTCAGCCGCTAAATATGTTGCAAAGGACAGCGGTATCCTATGTGGAATAGATATTGCGCTGAGAGTTTTTACCCTGCTTGACCCCGAAACCGAGTTTGAAGTTTATATTCACGACGGTGAATCTGTAAAAAAGGGCGATATTATAGCAAGGATAAAAGGCAGGACCAGAGCCCTTCTGAAAGGCGAAAGAACCGCCCTTAACCTTTTGCAGCATATGTCGGGTGTAGCTACTGCTGCAAATAAATGCGTAAAGCTTGTGGAGGGAACGAAGGCATCGATCGCCGATACAAGAAAAACCCTCCCGGGACTGAGAGTTTTACAGAAATACGCCGTTACCGTAGGCGGAGGAAAAAATCACCGCTATAACCTTTCAGACTGCGCTATGCTCAAGGACACTCACCTCGACGCTTACGGAAGTATGTCCGGAGCAGTAAATGCGCTGAGAGAAAAAATGGGGCATACAGTAAAGATCGAAGTAGAAGTCGGTGATCTGGAACAGCTTCGTGAGGCTCTAGATCTGGGCGTTGAAATAATAATGCTTGACAATATGAGCTGTGAAGATATGGCAAAGGCCGTTGAAATAACAAACGGCAGAGCGAAGCTTGAAGCCTCCGGCAACGTAACTGCCGATACGATAAGAAAGATCGCCGAAACGGGAGTAGACATAATCTCCCTCGGAGCGCTTACGCATTCCGTTAAGGCATTCGACATATCTATGAAAATAGATAAATAGCGCTTCAGCATATCACAAATTCACTTCCGAGATATGGATCAAAAAAGGGGAGAGTTTATGCGCAGAAAAAAGACAATACTTAACGAGCATAAATACAACAGTGAGCCTGTTAAACCTCAAAACTTCACGGAAGCAGACCCTATAACCGGATTTATGATGGAAAGCGCAGACGAAAGCTTTGAAAACGATATTGTCAAGCCAAACGAACCTGAGCCTGACAATTCGCAGAGCAGTATAAACAAACCGGCTGTTGCAGCTGTTGCCCTTATTGCAGCGGCTGTGATCGGATTTGCTGTACTGGTATATATTAAATAAAAATAAGGGGGAGTTATTATGTTAACAAGAAAAAACAAACGGAGCAGTATTTCATCTCTAATTTTATTGCCTGCAATATTTTTGGTCGTTGGAGTTGTTTTCCTTACGATAGGAATAGGACTGCGGATTTCTGATCAGAATAAAAGAGAAAGATGCACAGCAAAAACTCAGGCAGAAGTAGTAGATATTGTAAGCAGCACCGACAGCGACGGAACGACCTATGCGCCCGTATTCAGCTATACGGTCAGCGGACAGGAATACGTTAAGCAGAGAAATTCTTATTCCAATCCGTGCAATTATTATAAGGGACAGAAAGTCGCTCTTTATTATAATCCGAATAGACCTGATGAATTCTATGCGGACGGAGATAACGTATATAAGATACTTTTTTATGTATTCGGAGGTATAGGAGCAGTCTTTACAATTGTTTCCATAGCTATAATTACAACGTCAGTCAAGGCAAAGAAAAATACCGACAGCTTTGCACAGTCCATGCTGGAGGACGAAGCAGCAGACACAGAATACTTTGACAGCTCACAGCAGTGAAAGGAGCTTCTGAAATGGCAAGCATAATGGACGGAGAAAGACAATTTCATATTCAAACTCTCCCTGAGGAAGTAGGAAGATACGTTATTCTTCCGGGAGATCCGGGAAGAGTTCCGAAAATAGCGGCTTTGCTAGAAAATGCCGTGCAGGTAGCCCAGAACCGGGAATACAATGTATATACAGGATACCTTGACGGAGAAAAGGTTACTGTATGCTCTACCGGTATAGGAGGTCCGTCAGCCGCTATTGCAGTTGAGGAGCTTATCAAATGCGGAGCCGATACCTTTATAAGAATAGGAACCAGCGGAGGAATGGATCTGAAAGTAAGCGGAGGAGATCTGTGTATTGCTTCCGCAGCGGTCAGGGGCGAAGGTACGACTGCGGAATATCTTCCGCCCGACTACCCTGCTGCGGCAGATTTTAAAGTCATAACTGCTCTGGCACAGGCTGCCCAAGAGCTTTCCTCCAATGAAACCGGAAATATGTTTCATGTCGGAGTAGTTCATTCTAAGGACAGCTTTTACGGTGAAGTAGAGCCTGACAGTTCTCCTATGGCCGCAGATATAAAGCAGCGATGGGAAAGCTATCTGAAATGCGGCTGTCTTACCTCTGAAATGGAATGTGCGGCAGTCTTTGCAGTATGCACTGCCAGAAGAGTACGCTGCGGAGGGATCCTTACAGCTCTCTGGAACGTTGAACGTTCAAAGGCAGGACTTCCCGATAATATAACCTATGATTCCTCACGGGCGATCAAATGCGTTGTAAGCGCTTTAAGAAAGCTTATTGCCGCTGACGCAAAAGAAAAATAAGTTTATTAATAAAAAGCGGACTTCAGCTATTTACTGAATGTCCGCTTTTATATTGACGATCTTAAAATTTTGACCGTCAGATTTTAGAAACCTTATGGAATATTTTCTTGCCTTTTTTGATAATTACAGGCTCTGACAGATCCACCGTTCCCTTAGGGTCGGTAAATTTAACGTCGTTTACCGCAATTCCGTTCTGAGTAACAAGCCGCCTTGCCTCGCTGTTAGACGGAGCAAGACCGGTTTTCACCAGAAGGCTTAAAATTCCTATTTTTCCGTCCTCAAGCTCCGAATTCGGGATCTCTGTTGACGGCATATCAGCGCTTTCGCCTCCTGCTCCGAACAGAGCCTTAGCCGCTGCCTTTGCTTTTTCAGCCTCCTCCTCGCCGTGAACAAGCTTTGTAAGCTCATAGGCAAGCAGTTCCTTAGCCTTGTTATACTCTGCGCCCTCCATAGTCTTTTCCATTTCCTCTATTTCCTCAATAGGTACAAAGGTAAGCATTTTAAGGCACTTTATAACGTCGGCGTCGGCAACGTTTCTCCAGTACTGGAAGAACTCATAGGGCGAGGTCTTTTCAGGATCCAGCCATACCGCTCCCTTTTCGGTCTTGCCCATCTTCTTTCCCTCAGAGTTAAGCAGAAGCGTTATAGTCATAGCGTAAGCGTCCTTGCCCAGCTTCTTTCTGATAAGCTCCGTACCTCCCAACATATTTGCCCACTGATCGTCGCCGCCGAACTGCATATTGCAGCCGTAATCCTGAAACAGCTTATAGAAATCGTAGGACTGCATTATCATATAATTGAACTCAAGGAAAGTCAGACCTCTCTCCATTCTCTGCTTGTAGCATTCAAAGGTAAGCATTTTATTTACCGAGAAGCAGGCTCCTACCTCTCTGAGAACGTCAACGTATTTCAGATCAAGCAGCCAGTCGGCGTTGTTAACTACCATAGCCTTGCCCTCTGAAAAATCAATAAAGCGGCTCATCTGCTTTTTAAAACATTCAACATTATGAGCGATGTCCTCCGGCGTCAGCATTTTTCTCATATCGCTTTTTCCGGAAGGGTCGCCTATCATTCCCGTTCCGCCGCCTAGCAGAGCAATAGGCTTATTACCTGCCATCTGGAGTCTTTTCATAAGGCAGAGAGCCATAAAGTGACCTACATGCAGGCTGTCCGCCGTTGGGTCAAAGCCTATATAGAAAGTCGCCTTTCCTGCGTTTATAAGCTCCTTGATCTCCTCCTCGTCGGTAAGCTGAGCGAGAAGTCCTCTTCTTTTCAGTTCTTCAAAAAGTGTCATTTTTTATTCCTCCAAGTATTTTATTATTTATTAAAATCGTTCCTTATAAAAGGTTCGTATTTTTCCTCAGATAAAAGAAGTCCGTATTTTTCAGGACGTCGGTAAGCGTTGCCATGAACCTCCCGCTTTCTGTATTCTCTTATATCCTCCAACGGAAAGTGCGCAAGGTAAATTCCCTCTTCCTCTCCCGCTTCAACAATAAGAGTATCTCTTGAGCCGTTTCCGTCCGAACGGTAGGCTATTCCGTCAAAGGCGGTGGAATGTCCGTTGCAGTCAGGCTGACCATACGGATAATTGCAGGTCGCTATCCCGATCATATTTTCATAGGCTCTTGCACGAAGCTGAGAGAGTCTGTTTATCTCCATCGGACAGGCGTTCGGAACAAGAACTATCTCTGCGCCTTTAAGCATAAGAAGCCTTGCGCTTTCAGGAAATTCCCTGTCGTAGCATATCATTGCTCCGATCCTTACCTTTCCGCTTTTCGTATCAAGGTCTGCGGTATAAAAATCATCTCCGTGACAAAGGGAGCTTTCATATCCGAAGTCACAGGTGTGTACTTTTGAGTACCTGAGAACCGAGTTTCCGGATCGGTCGAAAACCTCTGCTGTATTTCTGGGCTTAGGCTCGTGCTTTTCCAGATAAGTTACCGCTATTGCCATATCAAGCTTCTTCGCCGCCTCAGAAAATGAACGAACAAAGCCGCTGTCAGGCTCGATCGCAAATTTATTTGAAAACTTTCTAAAATCATAGCCTATGCTCCACATTTCAGGAAATAAAGCCAGATCTGCGCCCGCATTCTTAGCAATACGGCAGGCTTCAACGCCCTTTCTTATGCTGTCCTCAATACTTTCCTCCGAAAGCAGCTGAAGCAGAGCGACTGTGAAATAATTTTTACTGCTCATAAGTTTTCCCTCCTGACTTTAACGTCCTGTTTTTTCAGTTTTTCTAAAAGTGTCTTTTTTATTTCTCCTTATTATTTATATTATTGTTCGACTTAACTTTGATTTTTCGTGAGATTACTAAGTAAACCAATGTGTAAATCAGAATAATTATAAAAATCGGAATATCAAAAAGATGCTCCCACGAATTAGTAAGCAGTTCTTTTACAGCCGCAAAACCATAGTAAGTTCCGCCGAGTGGCATTCCAAAAAGATCTGTGGGTGAATAACCGTTGAAATATGCTTTGAACCAGCAAGCCAGAAGCAGCATCGCCAGCGTAAGCAGAAGATAAAAAACGCACCTTGCAATGCTTCTGCCAAGGCTTACACCGTCCTTTTTCCGCAGATAAACGATATAGACAAGCTCAAATATCACTGCCGCCCCCCAGAGCGCAGCAATAATATCAGCCCACGCACTAGCGGTAACATATGGAATTGCCGCCAGAAGCAATGGATATGCAAGAAACGAAAACGCAAAAATTATGCTGACTAGCTTCTTTTTAAACACCACGGTCACCCCCATAAACATTTTGCAGGACCAGGACAGCACTGAACAATACGTTTTATGTCAATATGAAAAACGCAGCCTGCGGCTTTGTGCGGCGTCGCCCTAGAAAAAGCTAAGCTGAGCATCCTCATATCCGCATTTATAAAAACTAATAATGTCTTTCATATTATAAAATATCCCAAGCCGATAGCACTCGGCAGTAAAAACATTCCATAGCCTTTTTGCGTTTGGCGATACGCATTCGTAGCTGTTGCCGCAGTACCGCCGGTATTTATCGGACAAGCCAGGAAAAAGTCCGTCAAGCTTTTGATAATAATGATCCCTTTGATTCTGCCGCAATGTCATTCCGAAAGCGGGATAAATTATTTTAACTCCGCATTCATAAGCAGTTCTCACTATACCGAGAATGTTATCTTCGGTATCTTCAATAAACGGCAGGACCGGCATAAGGGTTATTCCTGTTTTCAGTCCCGCCTCGGATAATTTCGCAAGCGCATTAAAACGCTCGCTTGAAACGCTGACGTTAGGCTCTATCTTACGGCAAAGCTCATCATCGCAGGTTGTGACGGTCATTTTGCAAAGCACGGGTGAATGCTCCGAGATCTGTCTGTACAAATCAATGTCCCTTGTTATAAGGTCAGATTTTGTAATAACTGTTGCGCCGAAATTATAAGCGTCGATAAGCATTAATGCCTTTTCGGTAAGCCGCTCTGTTTTTTCAAACGGATTATACGGATCGCTCATTGCTCCAGTGCCGATTATACCGGTGCGAACCTTGCGCCGAAGCTCGTCACGCAGAATTTCAATGCAGTTTTCCTTTGCCCTTACCGTATCGAAATCGTCTATACGGTAGCAGTCGCTGCGGCTGTCGCAGTAAATACACCCGTGGCAGCAGCCCTTATAAAGGTTCATATTATAATCGTTTCCGAACCAGCCGGAGGATTTGTTTTTCTGCAAAATAGTCTTTGCGGGTATCGTCAGCATAAAGCACCTCGGATATATCAGTATTTAATTATTTTAGGCTTTTCAGCATACTCGATCTTCTTCAGTTGGTCGAGATTCTTATCCAAAAAAGCTTATTTTTAAATTTCATCAGACATTTCAATGTAATACTCTAAAATTAAAAAGCCCTCCGACAAGCCTGAGCTTATCAGAGGGCGAATCTATCGCGGTACCACCTCGTTTTATCGGGATATTCCCGACCTTAACGGCTATGCACAGCTGCAAAGCCACACGCTTTAACGGACGCTCCCGTACCTCCCTTTGCGAAGTCCTGCTACGCTTTCTGAGGAAGTCTGCTCAAAGACGTATTCGCAAATCAAGCTTTTGTATCCTCGCACCGCCCGGATACTCTCTGAAACCGCATTGAAAAGCTACTTGTTCTTATCACCGCATTTTCTTATTAAAGCTAATATATCACAGTTGAGCCGTTTTGTCAACAGTCTGATACATTAAAAATGTTATTATTTTTCTCCGGCATTTTTCTGTTGGATAAGCAGATCCCTTATTTCGGTAAGAAGCTTTATATCATCAGGAACCTCGGCAGGCTTCTCTTCCTTAGGCTGCTTCGGCTTTTTATGAAAATTCCTAAGTGCGTTTACAGCCTTTACAAAGATAAATACGCAAAGCGCTGTCAGAAGAAATGTTATAACTGCTGTAATAAATCCGCCTAAATTTATGTATGGTTCGTTTCCCCAAGGGATATGGAAACCCAATGCTTTGAAGTTGACTCCCAAAAGGACAGTTCCGATAACAGGCATCAGAATATCGTCGACCAGAGAATTTATTATCGAGGTAAAAGCGCCGCCAACGATAACTCCGACCGCCATATCCAGAACATTGCCCTTTGATATGAATTCTTTGAATTCCCCGATAAATCTTGACATAAATCCGGATCTTTTTTCTTTTCCCATAATTAACATTCCCTTCAGTTATATATTTATGTATATTATAACACCGATTTCGTTTGAATGCAACAAATTCCTATGAAAATATTGCTTTTGCACAGCCGGAATATTTTTTTTATCATAGGGAAATATAATTTTACCGATGTTTTTCGGCAAATTAAATTTTAAGGAGTGTTTTATATGTCAAATCAGAATCCTAGCCAGGCAAACGAAAAGAGCAGACAGAACAAGCAGGACCCTAACTTCAAGCCTTTCCAGAATCAGAACAACAACAACCAGTTCAGCAATTCTCTGAACAACAATCAGAATAACCAGAACAATAACAACAACCAGAACAATAACCAGTTCAGCAACAGCCAGAATCAGAACAATCAGAATAAGCAGAACAACAACCAGTTCAGCAACTGCCAGAACCAGAATAACCAGAACAATCAGAACAACCAGAACAATCGCTAATTGTTTTGCTGAATATCCGCAGGGAAACCTGCGGTACATAACAGATATTTTTATTAATAAATTGTAAAATTACAAGCTGCGGTCTTGCAATTTGCAGATATATCTGATATAATATAAAAGCTGTATAAAACAGCGGTAATAAATTGAATTGTTTGGGACAGATTATGGGATATAGCCAAGAGGTAAGGCAACGGACTTTGACTCCGTCATTCCGATGGTTCGAATCCATCTATCCCAACCAGTAAAATTTGTCTCAACATTGGGGTATCGCCAAGCGGTAAGGCACCGGATTCTGATTCCGGCATTCCAAAGGTTCGAATCCTTTTACCCCAGCCATATTAATAACTCTAACGCAGTTTGAACCCTAAAGTCCAAACTGCGTTGCTTTTTATGCTGAAAAGTCCGTAAATGCAGCTTTTAAGCATTTTATATTATTATACTATATTTGCCGTATATAATAAAAAATTAAATTTAAAAGCAAAAAAACTGAAATCTCAACCCTTTAGTCCATTTTATCATTCATCTATTTTTTTGTCAGCGCTTGACAGCTGCATTCCGTCATCACCCGATGCTTGTTTATTTATATTAATACTATTGCCGAAAGCGTAGGATCAAAGCCGTCGCTGCCGGCTGTTTTTGTGCCGATAAATATATTGTCCTTCGGAAGAGATTTCGGATTATAGCCTGTGATCTCCTTAAATACCCTGTTAAAATTACGTATCGTACCGAAGCCGGTCTTCATAGATATTTCAGTTATTGTAAGCTCTCCTTGAGAAATTAGCCTAAGCGCTTCGTTTATCCTTACAGAATTTACATAATCGGTAAAGGTCATTCCCGAAAGCTTTCTGAAGTACTTTGAAAAATATGGCCTGCTCAGACACATAAATTCTGCGGCTTCGTCAAAGGTAACAGAGGAGTATCTTTCAGAGATCATTTCAAGCAGCTGCTTATATCTTGCATACGGCTGAGAATTGCCGGCGGTATCCGGAATTTCTGACTCTTCATTCTGATAAATACCCGCAAGCGTCTTTACAATTATACAGTCGCACACAATATTTGAATACAGCCGTTTGCCGCACATCTCCTCATATATTCCGTAGAAAACCTTATCAATTCCGTAGTTTCCCTTTATCAGCGGACTTTTAAGCACACGCTTTCCGAAAAACTCCGAAAGAAAATCAGGATCAAGCTTTATAACAAGGATCTCACTTTCTCCGCTGCCGGCAATATAATGCACATCTCCGCTGCTTACCCATACGCACTGACCAGCGCATAAGCTGTAAACACTGTTACTGGCAAGAACCTCTGCCGTACCGCTTTCAATATAGATCAGCTCATGCTCGTCGTGCCAGTGCAGCAGATTATGAAGATTTTTGTATTTGTGCAGACTTAAATGCTGGCTGCCGAAAAGAACCTTATGCTCATACTTGGCAATCATTCCCGCCACCTCCCGTAATCAAACCGATCGTTTTTCCGTTTAATATCAGTATATATAATTATCCTATCCTATAAAAGTATTTTAATGTAACTATTTATGAACTTTAAATTACCTTGGGTATTTTCAGCTGTAAAACACCGTTTAATAATTTTGAACAAATAATGTAGTTAATAAATTTCCACAACTAAATATAAAATGTCTTGCATATATTTATATGTTTTTATATACTGAATATATGCAATACATATAAATCCGTAGTCGATTGTTATAAAAAAGTGTGGAGGTTTTACAATGAAAAAAATAAAACGCGCAGCCGCAGGTCTAGCCGCATTGATCTTGTCAGTCTCAATGGCTTCCTGCGGATCGTCAGACAAAGACAGCTCATACGTTGATAAGGTCAAGGTTGAGGACACCAACGATATAAAAGCTATTCCGGACGGAGCAGAAAAGGAGCTTGAATGGCTGTCGTATTTCGATATCAATCCGACTAAAGCGGTGCCTGAAAAGAGAAGCGATCTGACCTTGTTTGAAAACAAGGGAGGCTCGATAAAATACTCCCAGACTACCTCGCTGGAGGTATATGAAAAGCTCGCTTCAAGACTTATGTCAAACGATCCGCCGGATATGTTCTGGTATGAAGCCTCAATGACCTTTCCGGCTAACTGCGTTAAGGAAATGTTCCAGCCTATTGACAGTTTGGTTAACTTTGACGATCCGCTCTGGAGCGGCGTGAAAAATATGGCAGATCAGTATACTCTGAATGGGAAGCATTACGTTGCACCCGTTAACTTCGGCGCCTGCTCCGTAATTACCTATAATAAAGATATGGTTGAAGCCGCAGGCCTTGAAGATCCGTATGAGCTTTACATGAAAGGCGAATGGGACTGGAATACCTGGTACGATATAATGGACGAATACTGTCAGGGTGCAAGCGAGGACGAAGAGCGCTGGGGAATAAACGGCTGGTTCGCACCGTTTATATTCCATTCAACAGGAGAAACCCTGATAAAGTATGACGCAGATAAGGACGAATATGTTTCAAATCTCGACAATCCTGCATTTGAACGCGCCTCGGGTGTTTTATACAATCTCAAGAAAAACAATTTGTACAATTCAGAATGGATAGGACAGGCAAGCGATGCCTTTAAGAAAAATGTCCTGTTTTACGCAATGGGAACCTGGGCGGCTACCGGAACTCACGGCCCTAAGGAGGATGACAGATGGGCTGTCGTACCTATGCCAAAGGATCCCAATGCAGATAAAATGTATACCTCAATTGACCTGAACGCATATATGTGGGTAAAAGGCTCAGAAAAAGCAGAAGCTATGAAATGCTGGATGGAATGTGCAAGGATCGTAAATACTCAGCAGACCTACATCGAAACCGAAAAAGAAAAGTTTATGCAGACCAATCCTTACTGGACGGAAGAAATGTACACCGCTGCTTTCAAGGACGTTATATCCGAAAAGTTTACCCAGATCTACGACCCTGGCTACGGAATTTCAACAACGCTGTCAGACAACGGTGCCGCTACGAATCCAACCAAGGAAGCCCTGATACCGTATATGTACACCTCAGTAATGAAGGAGGACGAAGACGGTGTCCAGTACACCTGGACTCAGCTGCGTGAAATGTACAAGGGTACGATAGATTCCGAGCTTAAAACCTTCAACGACGCATATCATAAATATGTAAACAAATAATATTTTTTCTCCTTTACATAACAACGGGAAACAAAGTGCTTCTTTGCTTCCCGCTGTTTGTATAATAAGCGAATCCGCAAACAAAAAAGCACTGCAAACGCTTTGTTTACAGTGCTTCTGGCGCGGATTGAGAGATTTGAACTCTCGCGCCCCTTTCGAGACCTACTCCCTTAGCAGGGGAGCCCCTTCACCACTTGGGTAAATCCGCAGGTAATATAAAAACAGCGGAAAAATTCCGCAAAAAATATATTGGCGGACAGGGTGGGATTCGAACCCACGGTACGTTGCCGTATCACCGGTTTTCAAGACCGGCTCCTTAAACCACTCGGACACCTGTCCAGATAATAAAGTATTACATACCGCCAACATGAAACGTAACACTTACTAATATGCTTACCTGCGACTTAAATATTCTATCATATTTTTTATTGCTTGTCAAGTCCTTTTTTCAAAAATCCAAAATAATTTTCCCATAAAACAAAAATCCCTGCGCCTTATTTTAAGACGCAGGGATAAGCTGTACCTATTCCTTATCCTTGCTCATTACCTTTACCATAACGGCTTTCTGAGCGTGAAGACGATTTTCAGCCTCTTCAAATATCTCATCGGCATGAGCCTCGAATACCTTTGCGGTAATCTCCTCCTCACGGTGCGCAGGCAAACAATGCTGAACCATAGCGTCCGCCTTTGCAGCAGCCATTATCTCATCATTTATCTGATAGCCCTTAAAGGCGATCTTACGCTTTTCGGTCTCCGCTTCCTCCCCCATTGACGTCCATACGTCTGTAAACAGCACATCGGCGTTCCTTGCCGCCTCCAGAGGTACATCGGTCATTGAGAATTTATTTCCGTATTGCTTTGCAAACTCAAGCACCTCTGCGTCCGGCTGATAATCCTTGGGACAAGCCGCCGAAACCTCCATTCCGACCTTTAGTCCGCCGACAATAAGCGAATTTGCCATATTGTTTCCGTCACCTATGTAGCACATTTTAAGTCCGTCGAAGCGTCCCTTGAATTCACGGATCGTCATAAGATCGGCAAGTACCTGACAGGGGTGACAGAAATCCGTAAGACCGTTGATGATCGGAATAGAACCGTATTCGGCAAGATCCTCGACTTCCTTCTGCTCAAAGGTACGTATCATAATTCCGTCGATATAACGGGACAGAACACGGGCAGTATCCTGAACAGGCTCGCCCCTGCCTATCTGAAGATCCCGATTTGATAGAAACAGCGCCTGACCGCCCAGCTGGTACATTCCCGTTTCAAAGGATACTCTGGTACGGGTCGACGACTTCTGGAATATCATTCCCAGAGTTTTTCCTTTAAGCAGATGATGCTCTATTCCGTTTTTGTTTTCGTACTTGAGCTGATCCGCAAGATTAAGAATCTCGATAATTTCCTCTTTTGAAAGATCAAGCATTTTAAGTAAATGTTTCATATAATTTCCTCCGTTATATAGTAGTTTCTATCAAATTTCCGTCGGGATCGAATATTACGCTTTCATAATATTCGTCGCCCGTAATTCTCGGCTGACTAATTATTTTATATCCGTCCTCTTAAAGCCTTGCCGACAGCATATCAACTTCGCTTTTTCCTCCTGCGGAAAATGCAATATGAGCAAAACCCGGATCCGATTGAGAAACTCCGTTTTTTGCATACTAAGCCTGCATTATTTCAAGGCATGCTCCGTGGGAAAACTCAGTTAGTAAGACAGCGATATGTTTTATTTTCATATCAGCCGCCAAGAACCTCTTTCAGTATCTCCATTCCCTTGTCTATTTCTTCATATGAAATAGTAAGAGGCGGAAGAAATCTCAGTTTAGCCTTTGCGGTAAGAATAAGCAGTCCCCTGTCAAGACATTCCCTGCATACCTCTCCTGCATTTTTTGTTTTGAGCCGTACTCCTATCATAAGCCCCAGTCCGTCAACTCCCTCAACCTCCGGAAGCTCAAGAAGCTTTGAGCGGAAATACTCCGCCTTTTTATTAACTTCATTGAGAAATCCCGGTTTCGTTACCTTATCAAGCACAGCGTTTCCTCCAGCGCAGGATATAGGATTTCCTCCGAAGGTAGAACCGTGAGTACCGGGAGTGAGAACGCAGCAGCATTTTTCATCTGCAAGGCATACTCCTATAGGAACTCCGCCTGCAAGGCCCTTTGCAAGAGTTACGATATTCGGCTTAACGCCGTAGTGACCGCAGGCCAGGAATTTTCCCGTTCTGCCGACTCCCGTCTGGACCTCGTCGCAGATAGTGAGAATATCACGTCTGCCGCATTCCTCGAAAACCGCGTCTACAAAGCTCTGCTCCAGCGGAATTACTCCGCCCTCTCCCTGAACGCACTCGAACATTACTGCACAGACCCTGCCGTCGTTTTCTTCAAGCTTTGCTTTCAGATCATCAATATCGTTGGCTTTTACGTTTATAAAGCCCTCTGCGAACGGAAAGAAATAGTTATGAAAAACGTCCTGCCCCGTAGCGGAAAGAGTTGCCAGCGTTCTTCCGTGAAAGCTGTTTACAAGAGTAATAATAATATTTCTCTGCGCTTCCCTGCCGTATTTGTCAAAGCTGTACTTTCTCGCAAGCTTTATAGCACATTCGTTAGCCTCCGCTCCCGAATTGCCGAAGAACATTTTATTATAGCCTGTAATATTGCAGAGCTTTTCAGCAAAGTCAGCCTGAACCTTAGTGTAATAATAATTTGACGTATGCTGAATTTTATGCGCCTGATCGCAGATCGCCTTAACCCAGTCCCCGTCGCAGAAGCCAAGGCTGTTAGTGCCTATTCCAGAGCCGAAATCTATATATTCCCTGCCGTTTTCATCGACAGCAGTACGGTTTTCTCCCTTTTCAAGCACCAGATCATACCGCCCGTAGGTAGGCATAACGTGTTCGTTGAACTGTTCTATAGTGTTCATTTTAATCAACTCTTTCTTATCCTTGTTTTAAAATATATTATATATCGAATACAGAACCGTCCGATACCTTAAATTCAGCTGCCGAGCCTGAGCTGTCTATCTTATCTGCCAGAAATCTTCTGAAAGCCTTTCCGTCGCCCTTTGTATATCCCGAATCAGCTATGCACAGAACAGTATCCTTATAGAAAATAATAACACAGTCATAAACGACGATAACTCTTGTTATACTGCCGTATTCTATTTTTCTGACCGTAACCGTGCAGGCCTGTTCAAGGTAATTATCAAAAGCCCTGACGCTCTGCGGATTTCCCAATGCAGTTTCTCCGCCCCTGCCGAATCTTCTTGTAAATTTGATCCTTGTTTCCGCAAAACGGTAAACAACAGCGGCGGCTGACAATGCGGCAAATATCCATGCAAGAAAGCTTTGCGCTATAAAAAGACACACTGCGGCGGCGGCCAAAGCTATAGGTATCAGAATCTTCAGAATATATCCGGACGTATATCTCTCAATTATCCTCAGATAATTCATAAGCTGCTTTTTCTCGGTAAAAACTGTGGTATTCTCAAAAGAAGCCTGTATTTTCATATCAATACCTCTCATACTGTTCATCAGGCGTTTATGTAAACTGTGTTCCTGCTCCCTCGTTGCTAAGCAGCTCGATAAGTATAGAATGAGGAACTCTTCCGTCTATGATCGAAGTTTTCTTTACTCCCCGTCTTATCACCTCAACACAGCAGTCTATCTTAGGTATCATTCCGCCGCTTATTATTCCTGTCTTTTTAAGATACGGAACATCGCTGACGTTGACCTGGGGGATCAGCGTAGAATCGTCGTCCTTATCCTGTAAAAGACCTGCTATATCTGTCATAAGTATCAGATTTTCCGCTCTGAGGCATGAGGCTATTCTTGCCGCCGCGGTATCGGCATTTATGTTATACGCCTGACCGCTGGCAGAAGTTCCGACAGTAGCGATTATAGGTACATAACCGTTATTGAGAGCGTCTATTATCGGCTTTGTCGTTACCTTTTTAATCTCGCCGACATAACCGAGATCTATATCGCCCTGAAGCTTTTCGGCAAGTATCATCTCGCCGTCGCACCCGCACAGTCCAAGAGCTTTTCCGCCGTGAAGCTGTAAAGCCGAAACCAGCTCTTTATTTACCTTTCCGCACAGCACCATTTTTACTATATCTATAGTTTCCTTGTCAGTATAGCGCAGACCGCCAATAAACTTGCTTTCGATACCGACCCTTTTAAGCATTGAATTTATCTCAGGACCTCCGCCGTGAACAAGCACGACCTTTATCCCTACCTCGCTGAGCAGAACGATATCGCTCATTACAGCTTCCTTCAGCTTATCGTCGGTCATAGCGTTTCCGCCGTATTTTACAACCACGATCTTATCGTGATACTTCTGAATATACGGAAGAGCGTCGATCAATATCTGACTTCTGATACTATTTGCAATTTCCATTTTCAACATCTTTCCTTCTTTAATATATATAGCAAACGCTGTTCAGCCTTTCCGCCGCATATGGTCTAATTGAGCAGCATATACGCTTTGTCTGCTCCGCTGATACAAGTATGAACTCCGACGACTCGTTCGCAGCTTATGTCGGACGTAGAATACAATACCGAACCGAGATCATTTCTGCCGCTCTTTACCTGTACATTAATAATAATGGCTTCCGACATTCTGATCGGATTCGGTATAAATATCGCAGTGCTCGGTCAATATGCGGTACGCCAGCTTGTAATTGCCGACATACTGTAAAATATACGTTACAGGGCAGTTCAGCTCGTCTGACAGCTTCCCACCTACCGATTTCATGATCCTGCTCCGATAATATATAGTTATAGTCGCCGTATTTTTTTCTTCCTTTTTAAGCTCTATATTGATTATATCCTCATAATTTATGTAGGAAGGCTTCTTAAAGGTAAAGTAAATAAGCCGCTTATCGGTAAGAGCGTAATAATAATCGGAATTTTTACCAAAGGTCAGAGCCAGTCCCACGACAATGAACGGAACTATAACTATCCAGAAATTGCTTCCTGAACTGTAGACCGCCGCAAAACACGCCACAGTAAAAACCAGTACCGCCAGACCCAGCAGTCTTGTTCCTGCCGTGCTTTTTATCTCGTTTTTTCCCGTCCAAAGTATCGTTTCCCCGTAATCAAGACATTCGCTGAACTTCTCCGAATAATCTCCGCTTTCATTCATAATAAAATCTTTTTCTTTCATAATAATACCCCTTTATTTTTTATTTTCTTTACAGCATCAGCTTTCAGCCTGCCGCTTCTGACCCACTAACCATTCCTTACCGCCGCTTTGCCCGCCCTTTCTCTCGTCAATATCTTTTACCGCACCGATCAGCTCAGCGGTAAGAACGTTTTTCCTGTGCCTACGTCTTACTACGACCTGTAATCACCGTTTATCTTAACATATTCATAGGTCAGGTCGCAGCCCCAGGCAGTGGCGGAAACATCGCCCTGTTTAAGGTCGATAAGAATTTCGATCTCGTCCTTTGAAAGGATTTCAGCAGCCTTTTCCTCATCGAATGCAAGACCAAAACCGTTATCGCAAACCTTTATTTTTCCTGCCTCTGAAGCGTAAAAAACATCAGCCTTAGTTACATCGCAGTCGGTTTCTGCATAGCCAGCCGCACAAAGTATACGTCCGCAGTTTGCGTCAGCACCGAACATTGCACATTTCACCAAAGGTGAACGGATAATGCTTTTTGCAACGATAATAGCAGTATCAAGGTCGGGTGCGGAGGAGCAGATACAGGTAAGCAGCTTTGAAGCTCCCTCTCCGTCCTTTGCGAGAAGTCTGGTAATATTCATCATAACAATATAAAGCGCCTGTTTAAAGCATTCGTAATCACTGCCCTCGCAGGTTATCTCTTTATTTCCTGCAAGTCCGTCCGACATAACCATGCACATATCGTTGGTAGACTGATCTCCGTCGACCGAAAGACAGTTGTAGGTTACTTTGACTACCTCTGAAAGCGCCTTTTGCAGCATATCAACAGAAATCGCACAGTCCGTAGTAATGAAGTTCAGCGTTGTAGCCATATTCGGGTGGATCATTCCGCTGCCCTTTCCCATTCCTCCAAGACGGCATATCCTTCCGTCAAGCTCAAACTCTACCGCGACCTCCTTTTTAAAGGTATCGGTAGTCATAATAGCCTCGGCGGCTCTTACGTTTCCGTCATACGAAAGACCCATAACAAGCTCGTTCATTGCGTTTTCTATCGGCTCTATCGGCAGTATCTGTCCGATCACGCCCGTTGAAGCCACAATTACCTCCTCAGGCGTTATGCCTAATGCTCCTGCTGTAAGACGGCACATTTTCTCCGCCTTTTCCTCGCCGTCAGGATTGCAGGTATTGGCGTTCTTGGAATTTACAATGACTGCCCTCGCCTTTCCTCCCGTTGCCGCAAGGTTCTTCTTTGTAACAACAACAGGTGCGCCCTTGACCTTATTCTGAGTATAAACCCCCGCCGCATTGCACATTACGTCTGAAACTATTATTCCAAGATCGTTTTTGCCGTTTGACAGCGGATTTCCGTTTCCGTCAGATACTGCTGGCTTTTTTATGCCGCAGTAAAGACCGTTTGCCTTAAATCCCTTCGCAGCGCAGACGCCGCCGTCTATATATTTGTATCCGTCAAAATTCTTCATTTTACAACCCTCGTTCGTTATTAGTATTGCTTCGTCTGAAAAACGTTTGAATAAACTGTTCTTTGCTTCGGCTTTATATTATTAACTGCAAACAGCTGTGAAACGGTAACAAAGCCGAAGCCCCGTTTCAGCATTTCAGGTATTATTATATCAAGCGCTTCTACTGTAGCATAATTATTTTCCATATCGTGAAGCAGGATAATATCTCCGTCTTTTACGCTGTCAAGTATTCTCTCCGCTCTTTCCTGAGCCGAAACTCTGTCCTCCCAGTCCTCTGCGCCTATTCCTGCGATAAACGGCAGGTCGATATTATCAAAAAGCTTATCGTTTACCGCAATATACGGCGGTCTGAAAAAACGTGGTTTATCTCCGATAACGTCGTAAATCTTCTGCGAGGTCGATCCAATATCATTTTTTATCTCCTCGGCGGTCATTTTGGTCATATCGGCGTGAGAGAACGAATGATTACCTATTTCACAGCCTGCGCAAAAAGCGTTTTTCATGACCTCTGCCGACTCAGGAACTATATTGCTTCCCACCGCAAAAAACGAACCGAGTATATTATATTTCAAAAGCTTCTCCAGAACCAGCGGAGTTATTGCCGTATTAGGGCCGTCGTCAAAGGTAAGCGCAGCAGTTTTCCTTGCGCTCGCAGCATAATTTTCGCCTTTCATCGTTCCAATACCTCTCTGATGTTATTCATTGAACCCTCATCATAACCGTATTTATCCATACCTTCGCCTGATATATCCCTTTCGGCTTCAGGAGCAAGCCGAGTAATCAAAGCGAGCCGTAACCTTTTCAGCTTCAGCCAGCTTATACGACCTTCCTGACGGACTGAAAACTCCGTATTTCACGACCTCATCCTCTATGACAACACAGAAATTCACATTAAACAGCAAAAAGCACAGCAAGGAAACTGCTGAATATACGGCAGGGTGACGGTTTATACTCCTGATTATCCAGTAGCCGTCGCTGTTATTTCTGAGCCTCAGCTTAAACAACTTTGCGAAAGCTCCGACAAGCAGCATAACGACCGCAAAGATCGGAACGAAATCAGATAAAACGATTTTCCGATAACAGTCATGATATAGTCGCCGACGGAAATAATCTCCGTCTGAATATTATCGGCTGCAAAAAACAGACCGAATATTACTGTAAGCGTAAGCGCAATAACCGCAACAGTTAGCATATCTGTCAGCCCAAAAAGCAATAATTACATATCAAGCGTTATAAATAGCGTATCAAAGTCCCTCAGATTCGTCAATCCCCAGCATTATATTCATATTCTGAACCGCCGCTCCGCTTGCTCCCTTGCCGAGATTGTCAAGTCTTGAGCAAAGCAGTATCTGCTCGTCGTTTCCGCAGACGAATATCTGCATATCGTTAGTTCCGGCAAGTGTATTTGCTGCTAAGAATCCGTCCGAAAGAGTTTCTTTGCCGCCAAGCTCCATAACCTTGACAAAACGCTGTCCCTCATAGTGAGCCGACATAATTTCGTGAATGTCCGCAGGCGTGTAATTCTTATTCAGCGCTCTTGAGATCAGCGGAACGGTTACGACCATTCCCTTGTAATAGTCGTCAACTATCGGGTTGAACATCGGCTTGTATTTAAGTCCGCAAACCGCCTGCATTTCCGGCAGATGCTTATGAGTCTGCCCCAACGCATACTGACGGGGGGAATACATTTCAGCAGTCTTTCCCTCTCCCTCCATTGCGGCGATCATTTTCTTTCCTCCTCCGCTGTAGCCCGAAACCGCATGAGCGGTCAGAGGATAATCCTCCGGAAAGACCCCCGCCTGAACCAAAGGATATACTAAGCTTATAAAGCCGCTTGCATAGCAGCCCGGATTTGCTACTCTTTTGGATCCTGCAATATTCTCTCTGTGCTCGGCCGAAAGCTCGGGAAAGCCGTAATCCCACGCAGGATCTGTTCTGTGAGCAGTCGAAGCGTCGATTATTCTTACGTTCGGATTTTCAGCAAGCCTTACCGCCTCGACAGCCGCTGCGTCCGGCAGGCAGAGAAAGGTAATATCCGATTCGTTGATAAGGCGTTTTCTCTCGTTTACGTCCTTGCGCTTATCCTCGTCAATAAGCAGAATTTCAAGGTCGGAGCGGTTTTCAAGCCTTTCGACTATCTGAAGCCCTGTAGTGCCTTCCTTGCCGTCTATAAAGATCTTTGTTTTCACTTAAATCATTTCCTTTTTTTATATTGCGATTCGTCAAGAATACTCTTGTAGCTTCTCTCCGAAAGCTGAGCCCTTGAAAGCTTTTTTGCGGTGCGTTCAGCCGATGTATAAAACTGCCTGCCTATCCCCGCTCCGAAAAACACTGCGACCGCAGTCATAACCAGAAGGTTGGGGTCAACGCTGTCAAATCCAAGCAGAAAATACGCATATACTGTAATCGCCGCTATAGGAAGTATAAAATACCATCTCAGACCATACCGTCTTGAATACCTGAACGACATATACAGCGTACCAATCGGATAGACAAAAAGAAATCCGAGAATATCCGGTATAAGCGAACGGCTGACTTCTGTAGAAAGATAATATATTCCGTATGCAGCCGCAGACCAGATTACAATGTGAACAACCGCCGCTGCAACAGGTCTGTTATAGTCTTTAAGCTTTTTCATCAAGCCTTGCCCTTACATATCCGATCTGCGCCCTGACGGATTCCGGAGCAGGTCCGCCTGCCGCCTTTCTCTGCATAACGCAGGTTTCAAGGCTTATAGCGTCGTAAATATCCTCATCAAAGGTGTCGCACAAAGCTTTGTAATCCTCAAGGGGCAGAGTTTCCAGCGTGAGGTTTTTCTCGATACAGGTATGAACCAAAGTCCCGGTAATTTTGTATGCGTCCCTGAACGGCAGACCCTTCTTTACAAGATAGTCGGCACAGTCGGTAGCGTTGATAAAACCCTTTGCTGCCGCATTTCTCATATTTTCGGGAATGACCTTCATAGTTTCGATCATCGGAATAAAGGTAGTTAGACAAAGCTTAACAGTATCGACTGCGTCAAAAATTGCTTCCTTATCCTCCTGCATATCCTTGTTGTAGGCAAGTGAAAGTCCTTTCATCATAGTGAGCAAGGTAGTAAGATCGCCGTATACTCTGCCCGTCTTTCCCCTGATAAGCTCGGTTATATCAGGATTTTTCTTCTGCGGCATGATCGACGAGCCGGTAGCGTAAGCGTCGTCAAGCTCTATAAACTTGAATTCCCACGAGCACCACAGCACGATCTCCTCTGAAAATCTCGAAAGGTGCATCATAAGGATAGAGATCGCAGACGCAAGCTCTATACAGAAATCTCTGTCGGAAACGCCGTCAAGAGAATTCTGAGTAATTTCGTCAAAGCCAAGCAGATCACAGACCAGCTGCCTGTCTATAGGGTAGGTCGTTGAAGCAAGCGCTCCGCTGCCAAGAGGCATAATATTTGTTCTCTTATATGTATCCTCCAGTCTGCCCAGATCTCTCAAAAGCATTTGAGCATACGCCGTAAGATGATGCGCAAAGGTAATCGGCTGTGCCCTCTGCAAATGCGTATAGCCGGGCATTACCGTTGTAAGATTTTTCTCCGCAAGCTTTATCAGGGTTTCAATAAGCTCTTTTACCAGCTTTTCAATTTCCTTTATCTCGTCCTTTAGGTACATTCTCAGATCGAGTGCGACCTGATCGTTTCTTGAACGGGCGGTATGAAGTCTTTTTCCCGCGTCGCCTATACGGGCAGTAAGCTCCGCTTCATTGAACATATGGATATCCTCGGCGTTAGGATCAAACTGAAGCCTGCCGGATTCTATATCCGCAAGTATCTCCTTCAGGCCCGCTATTATCTTCTCACTTTCTGATCTGTCTATAATACCGCATTCGCCAAGCATTTGAGCATGAGCGCAGGAGCCTTCTATATCCTGTCTGTACATTCTTGCGTCAAAGGAAATAGACGAGTTAAAATCGTTTACCCTTTCGTCAACCTCCTTTGTAAATCTTCCAGCCCACATTTTTGCCGACATTTCAATACCATCCTTTTTCTTGTAATTGTTGTGTATTTATTCTTTACGGTCAGCCTGCATAACGAGGTCACAGCGCAGTTATGAAAAATAATCCCGCAGCGGCATACGAAGCAGCAAGCATTTAAAGTGTTTTCTTTAAAATATGGGCAAAATAGCTCCTCCCGGAGTTATTCTGCCCTTACTGAAATTCAGCTGCTTTTATTCCTTTTCGTGCTGCTCAAGAAGCTTCTGGATATCAACACCGTTTATCTTCAGTCCGTCTATTTTACAGTCGTTGATTTCAACATTTGAAAGATCGCAGTGGATAAATTGCGAGTTTTTCAGATCGGGATTCTTAAACTCCACATTATTCATTATTGAGCAGCCAAAGCGTGTGCAGCTCATATTTACGCCGAGAAATCTGGAGTTTACCATATACATATCGGTAAAATCCCCCTCGGTCATGCTTATATTATTAAACCTCGCATTGTCCATATTTACGTCGTCGAAATCCGCACCCTTTAGATTTACGTTGCTGAACTTAGCTCCGCCCAGATTAACGTCCTCAAACGATGAATTCGGCAGGCTGTCGTAGGAAATTTCCACCTTCTTATCGAAAGCCGGTTCAAATGTTTTGCTTGCGTCTGACATATCAAAAACCTCCCTTTAATTGAATATACGGTTAATTGTTAACGGCTTAGCCGTATTTCGGATCAGCGTCTTTTCTGATCGAGCTTCGCCTTTACCTTTATAGGCAGTCCGAACAGATTTATAAAGCCTGCGGAATCAGCCTGATTATATACGTTATCCTCGTCAAAGGTCGCAACCTCTTCATCGTAGAGAGTATACGGAGAAGTTACGCCGGCGTTGATTATGTTACCCTTGTAAAGCTTCAGCTTAACGTCGCCGGTAACGGTCTTCTGGGTTTCGGTAACAAATGCGCTCATAGCTTCTCTGAGAGGAGTATACCACTGACCGTTATAAACGATATCGGCAAACTTGATTCCGAGATACTGCTTAACTCTGGCGGTTTCCTTATCAAGAGTGATCGTTTCCAGAACCTCGTGAGCGTGATAAAGAATAGCTCCGCCCGGAGTTTCATAAACGCCTCTTGATTTCATACCTACAAGACGGTTTTCAACCAGATCTGCAAGACCGATTCCGTTTGCGCCGCCAAGCTCGTTCAGCTTTGAAACAAGCTCTACTCCGTTCATTTCAACGCCGTCTACAGAGGTAGGGATCCCCTTTTCAAAATGAATAGTTACATATGTAGGCTTATCGGGAGCGTCGATAGGAGAAACACCCATCTCAAGGAAGCCCGGCTTTTCATACTGAGGCTCATTTGCAGGATCTTCAAGGTCAAGACCCTCATGAGAAAGATGCCAGATATTCTTATCTTTTGAATAATTGGTTTCCCTGTTTATTTTAAGAGGAATATTATGAGCCTCGGCATACTCTATCTCCTGCTCTCTGGACTTAAGATCCCAGATCCTCCAGGGAGCGATTATTTCCATATCAGGAGCAAACGCCTTGATCGCAAGCTCGAAGCGCACCTGATCGTTGCCCTTTCCTGTACAGCCGTGGCAGATAGCGTCTGCGCCTTCCTTAATAGCGATTTCAGCTATTCTCTTAGCAATTATCGGACGTGCGAACGAAGTTCCCAGCATATATCTGTTTTCATAAACCGCTCCCGCCTGAACAGTCGGATAAACGTATTCCTCGATAAACTCTTCCTTCAGATCCTCGATATAGAGCTTTGAAGCTCCCGTTTTGATCGCCTTTTCTTCAAGACCGTCAAGCTCGGTACCCTGTCCTACATCCCCGGATACGGCGATCACCTCGCAGTTATTGTAGTTTTCCTTCAGCCATGGAATAATGATCGAAGTGTCAAGACCGCCGGAATAAGCCAGAACTACCTTTTTGATTTCCTTAGCCATTATAAATTCCTCCGTTACAATTAATATTTATGGTAATAGTTTTTGTAATTATCAGCATTACAATCACCATTATACACCATCACTTAATAATGTCAAGTGGTTTTGCATAAATGTTTTATATTTATACACAATTTCAGCCGATTTTTGCATATATATAATTTTTATGCGCAATATTATACATTTTGTATGCATTTATACATCGAAAATGCATAGATCCGAATCAGCGGAATAGAAGCGGATATTACGGCATATAATTAAGATAAAACAGAACCACAGGCAATTTGAACATTCAAATAAATTATATCACACACCTTTCTTAAAATCAAGGGCTAAATACGTTTTATCCGAGAAAAATCAAGTTAATGCGGAGCGTTTTTCAATTCTTCCGAATACTTTTAACGGCTTTATTTGCCTCCTGATTTTTTATACCCCCTCACTAATAGGCTAAAACAGGGCAAAAGTTGCATACGTTTGTGCAACTAAAAATGAAATATGTCTAAATTAATTCAAAAATCATTTATCTGCACAAAAATCTTTATGTAAAACTGTGCAGTATGACGAATAAATGAACGGATTTCTTAACCCTGCGGCATTGCAATTTTAAGAGCCGTATGGTATAATATTCTACATAAAGTAAACTTAAAGCATATAAGCTTTTAATCTAAGTTCAGAAAGGGCGCGCTAAAAATGAGCAGTAAAAAAAATTTTGAGGAGCTTGGTTTTACGAAGATCTCCCCCAGCATACTTGATAAAGACGATAACGTAAATCCATTCAAAATGGTGGGCAAGGACTGGATGCTGGTAACTGCCGGAGATGAAAACGGCTGGAACACTATGACCGCTTCCTGGGGCTTTATGGGCGTAATGTGGGGTAAAAACGCAGCTGTTACAGTAATAAGACCTCAGAGATATACAAAAAAATTCATAGATAGTTCGGAATACTTTACCCTCAGCTTTTTCGGAGAGGAATACCGTTCCGCTTTGGCGTTCTGCGGAAAATACAGCGGACGTGACAAGGATAAGGCTGCTGAAACGGGACTTGTTCCTGTATTTGCAGACAACGCCGTTTCTTTTGAGCAGGCCGAAACAATTATCGTTTGCAGAAAGCTTTACGTTCAGGATATGAAGCCTGAATGCTTTTCCGATAAGACCTGCGACGAAAAATGGTATCCGGATAAGGATTACCATACGGCGTATATCGGAGAGATAACAGCGATGTACCGCAGGGAAAAATAATTTCTTACAGCCGCTTAATAATTTGCGGTCATATAACATAAAACGGGCAAACTCAGTCAGCGCTGAGTCCGCCCGTTTTGTTTTTGTCAGCCTGAGAGCTTTGTGCCGGGGAAATAATGCTCAAGTATCTCCTTATAGGTTTTTCCCTCCTTAGCAAGATAATTGGCTCCGTACTGGCTCATTCCTACAAGATGACCATAGCCCTTGGTAGTAATTATAAACTTTCCTCCGCTGTATTCTGCTTTAAAGCATGGCGACGGAAGCGAAAGCGCATTTGCAAACTGCTGACCGGTTATAAAAAAACTTTCTCCGATACCTACCGAAAGAACTGTTCCCGAGGGTGTTTTTTCATCAGGGGTTATCCATTTTTCCTCGTCAAGCCCTTTAAAATCAGCGTCAGGGAACTGAGCAGAAAGCCTTGCGGAAAGCTCCTCGGGAGTAAATTCTGTTTGCTTTTCAAAGCCTGATATTTCGGTATCCCATGAACTGTCGCATACTGTAAGATAGGGAATATCCTCTCCCCATGCATTCAGCGCAGACTCGGTCTTTCCTCCGCTTATCGCATGAAACGCCACAATAACAGGCTCGCCTTCATATTCCAATATCTCCTTTTCAACCGCTTTTACCGCCTCGGAAACCTTTTCATAGGCGGCTTTATAATCATCTCCATAAAGCTCCTTTGCCTGCTCCTCTGTAAAATAGCTTTGATAGAGAGAGGTATCGTCGCTCATTACTGCGCCTTTAAGCTCCTTTGTCGGAGTCTCCTTTTCATTGAGCGACCTCCTTACCGCATATGTATGAGCCAGAACAGCCTGAGCTTTCAGGGTCTCAGCTTCAAAGTCGGCAGGCATCTGCGCCAGAACCGCTCCGATCATATAATCCTCCATAGATATTTCGGATACCTTATCCTCCTTTGTAAAAAGAAATTTTACGCTGTTTCCGCCTGCGGAGGTATCCGCAGATGCCTGTCCGTTACCGCCGTTAAAAAATGCTATACACGGAACCAGAATCAGAAATACCGCAAATACCGCCATAAGCTGAATATGATTTTTCATGCCGATCTTCCTTTCTATATCCTTTTCTGATAATGGAGCAAGCCCCGTTATTCCGCAACGACCCAGAACTTATATAGTCCGCTGCCCGACAATCGAGGACACAGGCCGTGCTATTTAATTATATTCATTACAGAGAAAAAATATGACTGATATGATTAAAGATCTATATAAAAAAAGCCGCATGATCCCACGTCAGGCTTAATGTTCAGTTCTTCCAGCGCTAAAGCAATGGAAAGTATTTCAGCGTGAATAGCGGGGAAAAGACAGCTCAAATTCATTTATCCTGCAAAATTGAATTCCTCACGACTTATGCAGTACTTCTTGACTAACAGAAATTAAAGTATTATAATATAGTAGATATATTATAAAAGAAGGTATACTGTAATGGAAAGCTTTAAGGATCTGCTTATGCAGACAAAAACTCTGGTAATTTTCAAAAAACTCCGTGAAAGAAATGTTATAAAGAAGCTTATTGCCGCTCTTGAGGCGTGTGAGAACGGAGATACTGATGAAGCTGTGGAGAAATACTCCGACTTTGCCGCTCAGCTGTACTCTCATTCGGATAATCTTACCCGTTATATCCTGCGGCTGACGCTTGAAAACGAAAACCTGTATATGCTCAGAAAGGGAGAGGGAAAGGCTACCGGCGCGCTGCTTGACGAATGTCTTGCCAACGAGCTTTATATTCTCGAACAGCTTTCTCAGATAACCTCTGAGGATATAATCTCAAAAATTAACTACAGCGGTTTTCTTCCGCATTACAGAACTGAAAATTTGGATTTTTCTAAAATATACGCAGACAGAATACATCAGATAAACCAGTACGGATACGGAATATATTCCCGCTATCACGTTTTTGTCATCAAGGACGGGACTATAGTTCCTGTAGAATATCCCGACTCTATCAGGCTTTCGCAGCTTTCGGGGTATGAACGGGAACGCAGCGAGGTAATAGACAATACTCTTGCTTTGCTGAAAGGCAGACCGGCAAACAATGTTCTGCTTTACGGCGACTGCGGAACGGGTAAATCCTCAACTGTAAAGGCTATTGCAAATGAATACTATCCGGACGGACTGCGCCTTATCGAGCTTAAGAAAAAACAGCTTCATGAGATCCCGGCTATCGTTGAAACGATAAGCAAAAATCCGCTCAAATTTATTATTTTCATTGATGACCTTTCGTTTACGGAGGACGACGACGATTTTGCCGCACTTAAAGCTATTCTTGAGGGCAGCGTTTCCTCTACCGCTTCAAATCTTGCGATATACGCTACCTCAAACCGCCGTCACCTGGTACGCGAGACCTTTTCGGCTAGAGAGGGTGATGAGATACATTTCAACGATACTATGCAGGAACTTTTGTCGCTTTCAGACCGCTTCGGTCTTACGGTCACATATTCAAAGCCGAACAAGGAGCTTTTCCTTTCTGTAGTCAGGGATCTTGCGCGTCAGTACGGTCTTAAAATGACAGAGGACGAGATCTGCAAGAAAGCCGAGGCTTACGCTCTTACAAGAGGCGGACGTTCGCCGAGAGTCGCTAAACAGTTTATTGAATATCTGAAAGGAACTGAGGAATAATGCTTACGTTTGAAAAAATATTGTCTGACGAACAAATAAAAAACACCGCGCTCCTTGCCGATCAGATATGGCATCAGCATTTCATAGGCATTATACCCGAAGGTCAGATAGACTATATGATTGAAAAATTCCAGTCGTACCGTGCGATAAAGGCTCAGCTTTCCGACGGCTACGAATACTACGGATTTTTTATTGACGGAGTACAGGCAGGCTACTTCGGGATCTGCGAAAAGCCAGACAATACGCTGTTTTTATCAAAGCTGTATTTAAAAAGCGAATACAGAGGAAACGGCTATGCTTCAAAGGCGTTTGAGTTTATTAAGAATAAGGGAAGAGAAAACGGGAACACTATGGTCTGGCTGACAGTCAACAAGCATAACGATCCGGCTATTGAAGTATACAGGCACTGGGAAATGAAAATAATACGCAGCGAGGTCACAGACATCGGAAACGGATACGTTATGGACGATTACGTTTTCGGCGCAGAACTTTAGGAAAAGCTGCACAGCTGACAAAGTATCGTTTCAATAGGACAGCAGTTTATTTCGTATTGCATATCTATGATTCACGCAGACTGAATTGTACAAACTACATAACCGTTTTAACAGCGTGAATTGTTTTTTAGTAATAATTATAAAAATTGTGCAAAAGGCTTGACAAAGCGGTTATGATTTGATATAATAATTAAGTCGTTGCAGACAAAAAGCTTTCGGCGTTAAAAACAAGTGTGAGTTATTAGCTCAGTTGGCAGAGCATTTGACTTTTAATCAAAGGGTCCGGGGTTCGAATCCCCGATAGCTCACCAGAATAAACCCCCGTATTTACGTTAAACTGCGTAATTACGTGGGTTTATTTATTCTGTATTTTCATAGCATATGACAAAAAATTGATAAATATGACACGTTTTCAGAGATATATGCCATGAAAATATGACACGGTAACTGCTCAGACAGAAACTATCATAAACAGCTGAACAAACTGAGCTATAAAGTCATTACCGTATCATTTGCAGCCTTCACGTTCAATTGACCATATAAGTAATAATTTGTTCCCCTAACCGTTGTCATCTGTTATATGAAACGAGCAACGCTTGCCTATTTCAAATACATTAATAATCAACACTGTACATACGATTGCAAAATATATATATGAGTATAAAATGCTTTTTATAGTTTTATCGTACATTCCGTCATAATGCCAGCCGAACGCTGAATTTGCAATCGGAAACAGCCATTTGGCTCTTACGTCAACCGCCCACAATACCAAACCTGTTACGATAAAACTCAGGTTTACAAATATTCCGAATACTTTCTTCTTAAGCAAGGTAAAAACCATAAGAATTAGTCCGACTGTAAGCATAAACATAAGCATTAGCGCTGCCGCATGAAAAAAAGCAGTGTACGGACGTGACTGATTAATTACGGAATCGTCTATAACAGCAAAAGTGAATTCGTTTCTGATCGTTACGTTTTCAGGTTTAATTGCATTCTTTGAAACAAGACTCCATGCGTTGATCAAAAAACTCCTGTTAAATACCGTTAACATTGAAGATAAGCCTAAAAACGCTGTGAACGTAACTGAAGAACATATCAGAAACCATATCTGTCCTAATATCCAGGCAGTTCTTCCTGTTCTGAAAAGTATAAAGGTTCCCGAATTATCTAACTTTGGATGATCAGAAATAAGGATTAAATAAGTCAGTGCCACCAACGGTACAAAATATCCGTTATTCATAAGTGAAATAAACGGTTCTATTGCATTTAGCGAAGTTGAAAAATAATCCGAAAGCCGTATAAGAGGATCAATAAAATATGTATAAAAGAACATATATGCAAAAGCAAAAATCAATAATCTTGAACTAAGGAGCCATCTTACATATGTAGTTTTCAGAACAACATAGCTTTTTTTAAGAACTGCCGTCATTGCTTCAGCCTCCTTTTCATAACATAATAATACAAAACAAAAAAGACTGCAATAACAAGCAGGAAGTATATGTACGCAAAAGCTACGGAAAGCCCTGTATAATCTGAAAACCAATTTTCAACCGAAGAAAATCTTGCGCTGTTATCAAGAAAATAGAATTTAGCGTCTTCCATTTTACCACTGTACATATAGGGTTTAGCAACCTGTGCAAAAAAGAAATAGGTAAGCACGGGAATTCCCAGAGAAACGTATTTGCTCATTGTTACAGATGAAACAGCCAGACAGAATAATCCGCCTATTTGTGCAATAAGCCCCGAGGTTAAAATTCTGCTGAAAATAAACAACAGCACGCTGTCCGAGCCGAATATTCTGTTAAAACCGTAATAATTGAACCAATCCGCAGTATAAACACTATCGGCATATTCATTCGGAAACGGAAAAATACTGAAGCATACGAATGCAAAGATAAGATAGCATATAAATATTAAAGAAACCGAAATTATTATACTACATATAAATTTTGAACATATATATTTTCTGAAACCGGTTCTCTCCGCAATATGACGCCAATAGTTTGAATTATATTCGTCACAGAATACAGGAACACATGAAAATGCCGCTAAAAACGGTATAAAGATTCCGATCCATTGGTTTGCAAACCCCTGTGAAAAAATACTTATACAGCTATAAGAAGAATACTCCAGCCATAAGCTTTTATCCGTCTTAAAAATAAACTCGGCTATTGAATAGCTCGGAGTAGACGTATCCAAAAGAACGCAGCCCGTAGAAAAAATTAATATGATAAACACTATAATTGACAGCAAAAAGTTTATACTGAAAAAGCTTTTTCTTAAATCTGACCTTATTGCATTGATCATAGTACCTCCTAATAGCGTATGAGAAATCAGTATATATAGAGTTCTCCTGTTAAAGCGTCCACAAGATAAAGACAATTCTGATTTACTGTCGTGCTGTCATATCCCGTTATATCCGGATAGCAGCCGGACATTGTAAAAGCCCAGAACGGTCTTAATTGTATATCTGCATTATTAAGCATATTTTCTGTATCGACATTCGGTTCTTCGCCTTCGGCAGGAGAAGTATAGTCAGGACAGTCGTTGCCGATATAGTAATACTCCAACTCAGCTGTTTCAAATGAATAAGCAGATTTATCCGCCATACTTGAAGATATTATGTTTATAGCAGACGTAAGAGATATTAACTGTTCGCCATTATCAATAATTTCTCCTGTATACGGCGTGTTACATTTTATAAAGGAATTGATCTGTTCTTTTTCGTTAAATGTAAGCTGTATCTGTGAGGAATATAAGTATGGAATTCCTTCCGCTATCCAGTTATCGCTGCTATTATCATAATAAATTTCGTCATTGGCATAATAGTAATGGTTGTCATACAGATTCCCGTTTTTATCAATTCTCTGATATTCAATTGCATACCCAAAACTGTCATCAAGCTTTTTCACTGTGAAGTCTGTCATTGAATATGTAAACAAATTATTTTCAAGCGGCGCCAAATATTCATCGACAAAATCCTGAGCAAATTCAGCAGCGTCTTTTATTCCCCAATCGCTTCCGTCAAACATATTGTAACTGACATCGTCAAGGCTTTGACCTAAATTTACCCTATACCTTTTTTCTATAGGGAACAATTCTGTAAATCTATACGGATCCCCGCCTGCAACTCTGTTATAAAATGAATATCCTGTTTCATGATAAATAAGCGAACGGCTCATATCCATATTCTTTCCCATATACATAATAAAGCTGTGAGGATTAATATCACTTTCCGGATCATTTTCATCATACCGCTTTCCCCCAATATTATATTCACAAAAGGGTGAGTCAAGAGAGAATTCTTCCTGATATAAGTGATAAACCAAATCCTTCAGATCATCAAAGTTAGGATTATACGGAGATATTTTATATGCGGGCATTACATTCCCTTCTCCGATAATTACATTATCAACAGTTACGTTTGTATTATTTGACTTTAGACTTTCTGAACTGGTTTTTCTAATTTCGTCAAGGCATATATAATCAAGCTCAGCTGACTGAGCCTGATTATTGTTATTCAGTATTTCCTCCTCCCTTTTTACTTCGTCGGGAGCTTTTGAACATGATGACATTACAGTTAATATAAAAACTATTATAAGGACCCTGCGCATTTAATATCTCCTATTTATTGAGCGTTACCTGTAATTGTAACGCCGTTGTTTCCGGTATATCCTCTGAGGGTTACCGTGATCTGACATTTTTGAGCATTGAGATCAGAGTATCTGTTTCTTGTGTATTATCCGCTCCTCACTTACTTTTTTTAACAGACCTTTATCCGTTATCTGAAGAGCTTTTCATTTTTAATACAATCCTGCCCACGGAATCCTTGTGAACATTTTGTAAATATTTTCATCGTAATATTGCTTCTACAGCTACAAAGTAATAAGCTTCGAGGCTGATACAAGGTAAAACTCGCTGGGTAGAAAATGAGTTCTGAAACAGATCTTATTTTGACAGTTACGGATCCAAATGGCGTGCGTTCGATCTAGAATAGTAAATATTAAAACCTGCCGCACCAATGCCGAAGGTGCAACAGGTTTTGTTCTGCGTGAGTTTAAAAAAAGATTCAATAACAGCATTATCTCTTGGCGTTCCAGCTCTTGACATACTCTGAATAACGTTGTATGATTGTAAACCGATTTAATATATTTGCATATCTGTTATGTTCAGCTCCCGGAACAACCGAGTTTGCAGTCTTTCTCACATAACCAGTTATGTTTAATCTTTTCATGGATTTCCACACTGAAATATCTGATACCTTCCAATCATATGTATTAAGCAAAGTATCTGCTATTGTCCTATAGCCTTGTGAGGGATAATGTTAATGTATGTCACAAACGTAATAGTCAAGCTCCTGCTGTGCTTTTTCATACCTGTTGATTGTTCCTTTTCGTTTCAGCCATTTGTAGTATCCTGACCTTGAAACCTCATATACATCGCATAATTCCTGCACTGAATGCTTTTCACTTTTTTGTTCAATGCAGGCATATATCTGCTGAATTACTTTCTTCTGACATCTCCCCTTTCCAGTTCGATTGATTTTTTTAATCGTACTATTTCACCATTCTTCTTCAACAACTCACGCTCAAGGAGAGCAACCTTGTATTCAAGCTGCTCCATTGGTGTGAGTTCTTTTTTTCGGGTATACTTTGAAAGTGGATTGCCAGGTTTACGCTTGTTTTCAAGTGCTTGTTCTCCACCCTCAAGATACTGTTTTGTCCATTTGTGTATCTGTGCATTGTAAATGCCAGTTTCTCGTTCTATGCTTGCAAGACTCTCTCCTGCAAGATTTCGTTTTACCAATGCTAACTTTTCATCTTTACTATGGCTGATATTTGTTCATCCTTTTGGTCTTCCCATTTCTATCATACTCCTTTTCTTTATTATATCACAAAAAATGATGGCAGACACTTTTTTGTGTCTACCATCATTATACTACTTCAGGGAATTTCCTTGCAGGCTCGTAAACTTTTGGGCAGGCTGTACAGCGCCATTTTGAAATGGATTTTTCGGCAAGTTTGCAGATATAAATAAACATCGGATTGGGAATATATTTTACCAGGTAAAAGTTGCAAAACGGATTTTGGAAGATGTGTGGGTATTGAATTTCAAGAGATAATATGGTATAATTATTTTTAAAAAAGTAAGTAGAGATAATGTTCGATGATCAAAATTTTATCTATTGATAAGGAAAATTTATGAGAACGTTAAAGAACAACAATTATTTCGGCACAGAAAAGATCAGCCGAATTCTATTAAAAATGGCACCGCCTGTTATGCTTGCACAGCTTATTCAGGCACTTTACAATATCATTGACAGCGTGTTTATCGGGAAATATTCCGAATCGGGACTTACCGCATTATCAATTGTCTATCCTTTGCAGCTTCTTATGATTGCACTTGCTGTGGGCACAGGTGTGGGAATTAATACGGTTATAGCGGCAAAGCTTGGAGTAGGAGAAGAAAAAAAGGCAAATGATTATGCTGGCACAGCTGCCCCCATTGCGATAGCCTTATGGTTGATTTTCGCAGGTGTATGTTTTTTCTTTATGCCAAAATATGCACGAATGCAGACAAGTTCTCCTGAAGTAATCGCCGATGTAATATCTTATGGCAGAATCGTCTGTGTGTTCAGCTTCGGACTCTTTCTCGAAAGCGTGTGGACAAAGGTTTTGCAGGCAAGAGGAGATATGAAAACGCCTATGATTGCTCAGATTCTGGGAGCAGTTACAAATATAATTCTTGACCCTCTGCTTATCTTCGGAATGTTCGGTCTGCCCGAATTGGGAATAACAGGTGCGGCAATAGCAACTGTATCTGGGCAGGCTGTGGCGGCGCTTGTGGTAATGAAAAAGGGCTTCTACAAATCACCGTCACTTAAAAAGTATCCTCACTATACTGCAAAAATCTTTCGTCTTGGACTTCCGAATATACTGATGCAATCAGCATATACCCTTTACATTTTCGGACTGAATATGATACTTTCAACATTTTCCGATGCGGCGGTTACGGTACTCGGTTTGTACTACAAGTGGCAGACATTTTTCTTCATTCCTCTTGGCGCTATGCATACCTGTATTGTTCCGATAATAAGCTTCAACTATGCGGCACGAAACGCTGAACGCTGTAAAAAAACTCTTAATACATCACTTGTTTTCGGCACTGTGTTAATGTTACTCGGAACGCTTTGTTTTGCGATAATTCCGGAACCTATGCTGAGATTTTTCTCATCGGACGAACAAGTTATCAAAATAGGTATTACAGCATTCAGAATTATAGGAATAAGCTTTATTCCGCTTGTTTTTTCACTTACATATCCCGTACTGTTTCAGGCTGTAGGAAAAAGCTTCAAAAGTTCACTGCTGACAATAATAAGAACAGTATTTCTTTTTGTTCCACTGGCATATCTTTTCTCACGTTTCGGACTTGAATACTTCTGGTTTACCTATCCTGTCACAGACGGAATTGTAGGACTTATAGGCTTTTTTATGACAAGAAACTTTTTTAGACACCAGTATCTCACTACAGAAAAAAAACAAGAGCAGAAAGTGGTTATACAGCCGTCAAAACCCGGTGTTATCATAACCATTGCAAGACAGCATGGTTCTTCAGGCAAGCAGATAGGAAAGCTTGTTGCTGAAAAACTGGGAATACCTTTCTATTACAAGGAAATGACCGCACTTGCAGCACAGGAAAGCGGTCTTGATAGAGAGTTTATTTCCGACATCAATAAAAACTCGCCTCAGATACTCCGTGACCTTTATTTAAGCACAAAGGTAGTAAGAAACGCTATCGAGGCACAGTACAAAATCATCAGAAAAATTGCCGATAACGGTAGCTGTGTAATCGTAGGCAGAGCCGCTGATTATGTTCTCTCTGATTATGAAAATGTTATAAGGATTTTCATTCACGCTCCCGTAGATTACCGCATAGACAGGGTTATGGAGATTTATGGTGACACTCACGAAGAGGCTGTAGAGAACATTCACCGTTCAGATACCGCAAGAACAAATTACTACAAGAATATTTCGGGACTTGTATGGGGAAATAAAGAGAACTATGAGCTTGTTGTTGACAGCTCGGTGGGTGTTGAAAAAAGTGCTGATTTAATATATCGGTATATAACAAGTATTACTGTGGATAAACAGTAAATTTCAGATTGTTACAGCTTTGTAAATTCCGCTGTATCCTGCCAAGAAAATGCGGGATATGACGGTGTGATTCAGCATATTGAGAATATGTATTTTTAAAATTATAATATAATTACAGTCAACAGCGATCCCGCCGCAGACCTTTAATTTTCAGTCTGCCGCGGGATTTTTATAGCCATATGATAGCCTTGAACTCCCTCGCCTTTGCGTCCTCTTTTATACATCCGTAAATAAATTATTCATTATCCTTGGCAAGCTGAATCACAATGCTTCGGAATACCATAAAAATACGCCCGAAGTTCACCTTGCAAAAAGTCTTTTTAATAAAGCTCAATAAGCTCCTGCTAGATTCTGTGCTTTTCGATTACATTCAAAAGCGCATTACAGCGCTTCATGAGCAGAAATCGGAGCATGAAAAAAGGCTCCATACCATGAGCCGTTGGGGCAAGCTGACAATTCAGCAAAAACACCAACTTTCAGTATCTATGATTGATGTGGTACTTGTATCAGATGAAACAGGTATTGAAGTGAAATTCAGCGTTTAAGAAAATGCCTATTTTACTTTTTTCATTCGTGTTAAGGTGTTGCATTGAGCGTACTAAATTAGGAGCATAAAAATCGTTATAATTATTGAATAATATCAGTATCTTTTATCGGAAACAGCTGATTAGGAATCATTTCCCATTTATATATATACCCAATTATTTTTGTTCCTTCAAATTCAATCGTTGTTTCTTTATTGTCATAAATAACCGGTAATGAACAGTAGACTTTTCTGCCTTTATACTTAACAATTTTTAAGTCTCCCTTTACTGTGAAATTTTTATCTTTGTCAGCATAATATGTAATAAAGTCATTTTCTTTCGTGCTATATACAAAATCTTCATTGAAAATTTTATTAACTAATTCAATTTCATATTTTTCTTTTAAATGATTATCAAATTTATCACCAATAATCGCTTTATCAAAAGAAGGCGGTGTAACGAGGAACATTATAAAAAGTATTAATAATAAAAAAATTACAATAATTATGCTTCGTTTTAGATATGTATGTTTCTGCTTCATAATAAACCTCTTTCTTGATTTTGTCAGTTTATATCCATATGCGCCATAATTTCCAATTTTGAATTTATCAACCAACCTGTCTGAACCCAAACAGGCTGTATATTTTTAGCTGATAATTTCCCCGTCTGAAATCTCAATGATCCTATCGCAC